>MDTE01146805.1_pt1 | contig 87820 bp, 81 predicted proteins | sample 811231 | NCBI WGS metagenome assembly MDTE01 (sample SAMN05326651, study PRJNA326480) | marine metagenome | isolation source: seawater | place: Indian Ocean: Red Sea | collected 2010 | reverse complement strand
GTGATTTGATTCTTGCTGTTGCGGCAGTAGATGAGACTACTGCACAGGATGCAATAGATAAGATTGTGATTGATATAGAACCACTAGACTTTGTTGTTGACCCACTAGACAGTTTATACCCGGGTGGTCCCAGTGCTTGGGCTGATGGAAATAATATTGGTGGAGGTAGGACAGGACTTGAACCTAGGCGTGTTAAGTGGACTGCTCAGGATTTTGCTGCAGTTGAAGAAGGCCAGCTGCCATTTGGTGAAGCTGCTTGGGAATGGTCTTATGGGGATATAGAAGAAGGTTTAGCAGATGCGTCATTTGTTATAGATGAAAGCTTTGTAAGCCAAGGGAATTCTCATCATTCGATGGAGCCACGTACAACCATGGCTTATTGGGAGAATGGCAAATGCGTGGTGCATTCGGGTTGTCAAAGTTTAACTGCTACTCTTCCAAGCTTGGCTCGGCAATGCGGCGTGGAATTGGAGGACTTGGTATATATCAATGAGTATTGTGGAGGTGGATTTGGATCAAAGGGTACCGTAACCCATGGAGGGATTGCCGCCCGTTTGTCTAAAAAAATTAATCGACCGGTGATGCTTAGGATCAGTAGGCATGAGGAGTTTTATATTGGTTCAGCTAGAGGGACTCTTCAAGGGAGGGTTAGATTAGGTTTTAGAGCAGACGGCCGAATTATGGCAATTGATTTCCAGGTTGTGCAGGATGGTGGTGCTAATGGAGGATTTCAGGATTCAGGAGATGCAGCAGCAGCGCTATCAATAATCTATCAACCCTTATCGATGCGTTATCGTGGTATTCCGGTACGAACAAACACTACCCCGCGTGGTCCTCAGCGTGGTCCTGGTCAGAACCAAATTGCTGCTGCTGTTGAGCCATTTATTGATCAGGCAGCACGAGAGTTAGGACTCGATCGTTTTGAAATCCGAAAGATTAATGCGCCTGATAACGAAGCTAGAATGGGTGGTAATCAAGTTCCTGTGACAAGCGCTTATATGCCAGAAGCACTAGAGCGTGGGGCAGAATTGTTTGATTGGGAAAACAAACGCCAGCTAAGCAGAACAAGAAATGGATCAAAAGTTTATGGCGTTGGGATAGGTCAGGCATATCATGATGTTGGACGTAGGGGCTATGACGGGTTAGTGGTGCTTACACCGGATGGTAAATTACACCTTCATAGTGGTGTTGGTAATTTGGGTACTTATTCGTACGCTGGGACAACTCGTGCTGCTGCCGAGTTACTTAAGTGTGATTGGGATAATTGTATTGTTCACCAAGGCACTAACATGCGGTTTTTGCCCAATGCATCTACTCAGACGGGGAGTAATACATGTTGGACAATGGTTAGAACCAATGTGGTAGCTGCTTGGGATGCTATTGCTAAGCTCAAAGAAATAGCAGCTATGGATCTTGGTGGCGATCCTGAAGATTACGAGATCGGCGAGCATAGAGTTTTTCAAAAGGACAATTCTGACCAAGGGTTGACATATGCTCAGGCAGCTCAAAGGGCAATTGAGTTGGGTGGAAAATTTTCAGGTGAGACTCCACCAGAAGATCTGCATCAGACCACAAAGATAGCTGTTGAGGGCCTAGCGGGCACTGGTCTTGTTGGTGTAGCGAAAGATAATCTTCCGATGGAAGGAGATGTACCTGCTCTTGCCTGTGGATTCGCTGGCGTTGAGGTGGATCTTGAAACTGGTGAAGTTGAATTGCTGGATTATGTTGGAGTTGCTGATTGTGGGACAGTTATTCATCCACAGGGATTGTCCCAACAAATGAAGGGCGGCACTGTTTGGGGTATTGGTATGGCTTTGTTTGAGCGTCAGATTTATGACCCACAGAATGGCCTCCCGGGTAACATTGGGTTTGAGCAATGCAAACCTCCAGGTTATCTAGATGTTCCATCAACAATGGCATGGGATGCCGTGGATTTGCCAGATCCACAAAATCCTGTTGGTACGAGAGGAATTGGTGAACCACCCCAGGGTGCAGCTGCTGCAGCAATTGTTTGTGCAATTTCAGATGCACTAGATGGACATTTGTTTAAACGTACGCCAATTGTTCCAGACATGATTATTAATCACACAGCAGGGCGTGAGCCGTCTAACGGTGTTCTGCAGATACACACAGCATAGGGGAGCAGACTTATGTCCAAAGACATGATGCGAGCATTTGAGCTTTATCAACCTGATAGTGTTGATAATGCGGTGGAGTTACTGGATCGGTTTGGTTCAGAGAGCTGGGCACTGGCAGGCGGTAACGACACATTAGATTGGTTTAAGGATCGTGCAAAGTTTGCTTCTTCTGTAGTGGATTTATCAGGGATAGAAGCACTTCGAGGCATCCGCGAGACTGATGACGGGATAGAGATAGGGGCGCTTACTTCACTAACAGATATCGAGACTAGTGTTTTAATTCAGGAGCGTTACTCGGTCCTTTCGGATGCGGCTCGGAGGGTAGCAAGCCCACAGATCAGAAACACAGGGACAATTGGCGGGAATGTTTGCCAGGACGCTCGGTGTTGGTACTACCGTTATGGAGTAGATTGTTATCGGGCAGGGGGGACAACGTGTTACGCCGACACCCCTGAAGGACAGAACCGAGAGCATTGTCTATGGGGAGCCGATCGGTGTGTAGCTGTCAGTCCTTCAGACACAGCGCCAGCCTTGGTGGTGCTGGATGCAGAGATGGTAATTCAAAATGCTGAGGGCGAACGCGTAGTATCAGCAGAGGAGTTTTTTATTGGTCCTGAAGTTGATATAGAACGGATGACAGTGTTGGAGCCTGGCGACTTGTTGACAGCAATTCGTATTCCTAATGACTGGGCAGGCGCGCAGTTCTACTTTGAGAAGGTGGCAGATAGAAACAGTTGGGATTTTGCATTAGTTAATATAGCTAGTGCGATGGTACTGGAGGGAGGAACAATTGCGCGGATCCGCATGGCAGCGGGTGCAGTAGAGTGTGTGCCGCGACGATTGAATGTGGTTGAGGAAGTGGTAACAGGGAGTGCGCCGGATGAAGCTACCGCAGCGTTAGCTGGTCAGGCAGCAGTACGAGGTGCAGCGCCATTAAATTACAACCATTTTAAGATTCCTTTATTGGAAAATCTTGTTAAGCGTGCTATTAGGGGATAATGATTGTAGGTAATCGCCTATAAGTTCCTGCTCAAATGATAAGCTCATCTGATGATGGTTTGTCTGTAACACTGTGTTATGCCTATGACCCTATGTGTAGTTGGTGTTATGCTTTTGATCCAGTTTGGAAAAATCTTCATAAAAAGTTCAAAAAAACTTTAATCATCGAGACCCTATTAGGCGGTCTTGCACCTGATAGCAACTTTGTTATGCCAGCGGATATGCAAGCTAGAATTAGTAATACTTGGAGCAGAATTGAGCACGCTGTTCCAGGAACTAAATTCAACTATGACTTTTGGAAGCTATGTATACCTAGAAGATCTACTTACCCAGCATGTCGTGCAGTTATTGCGGCAAGTGAACAAGGTAAAAGCTATGAGTTTTTGATGGTGGATGCTATACAGAGAGCTTATTATCGCGAAGCACGAAATCCATCATTAATGAAAACTTTGATGTGTATTGCGGAAGAGATAGGGTTAGATGTGGATCGATTTACAGAAGTTTTAATGAGTGAAGAATGCAATGTCATATTGCAAAAAGAGATAAACAAAACAATTGCTTTAGGTATTAGAGGATTTCCTACACTTTTACTATTGCACAGGGATCAGGTGATACGTATAGAGCACGATTTTAGCAGTGCTGAAATAACAGCTAATCGCGTTGAAGTTGGTGTAAGGCAATTAAAGGTTTGACTATTTTTAGGTTAAATCAATTAAGGCACGCGCCCGTTTTACAACAGGAACATCTATAACCTTACCATCAAGTGATGTTGATCCTCGGCCAGCTTTTTCTGCTTCTTCGAAAACCTTAACAACTTTAAGGGCATAGTCGATTTCTTTTTTTGATGGCGAAAAAGTTTCATTAATTCCATCAATTTGTGCAGGATGAATTGCAAATTTTCCTTTGAATCCGATTTGTTTGGCTGCTGCACTATTTTCCCTTAGTCCTTCTTCATCTTTAAATAAGAAGTAAGGTGTATCTAACGCAACGATTTCAGCAGCTCTAGCCGCAATACAAATTTGGTTGCGAGCATAGGAAACTTCAGATTCATCTTCCAGTCGTTCTATACCCATATCATGAGTAAAATCTTCTCCTCCAAACGCAACACCAATAAGACGTGTGCTAGAAAGGCAAATTTCGTAGGAGTTCATGATTGCTTTAGCGGATTCCAGCCAGGGTATAATTTTTGTATGGCCTTCTTTTAAGCCAGCTTTTTTCTCAAGTCGTGAAAGATGTTCTGCAGTTTCTTTGATATCTGCTGGGGAATTAATTTTGCCGATAGAGATTCCATAGATATGAGGCCCAACTACAGATGTTAAATCGTCGACTGCCCACTCAGTATCTAGCGAGTTAACTCTCGGAATAATCGGTATTCCCGCTTTTTGAATTGTTGGTAGATATTGGGCAATTAGATTGCGGGCGTTATGTTTTTCACCGTGAGTGACTGAATCTTCCATATCTGGTACAAAAACATCAGGCTTGCAACTAAGTGCCTTGTTCAGCATGTTGTCTTTATTTCCCGGTACAAAAAGCAAGCTCCGCAATGCGATCACTTTGATTTTCCTCTTATTTAATTTTGCTGATGATCAATTTTTTATAAGAGCCCTGCATTACGTGTCCATCTATATTTTGCACCTAATATTGCCACAGGAAGTTCTGTAGTGTACGGACAGGCTACAATTCCGCGTTCATATAGGTATTCTGATGCTTCCTCAACCTCCACATCACCTACTAAGGAAGCAACAATAGGCTTATGAATTCCCTTGTCACGACCTTCTTGCACAACGCGCGCGCACAGTTCTGCAAATACCATTGGTGGTGTAATGATTGTGTGCCAATAACCTAAAATGAGAGAGTGGACCCGATCATCTTCTAGTCCCAAGCGGATAGTGTTTTCATAGGTTATGGGGGGTTCACCGCCGGTTATGTCTACTGGGTTTCCTGAGGCTCCAAAGGGTGGAATGTATTGCTTAAATGCCTCATCTAAGTCGCTTGGAAATTGCATCAAAGATAAGTCATTATCAACAACGGCATCAGATAGCAGAACACCAGAACCACCAGCCCCGGTAATGATTACAATTTCTTCACCTTTGGGGGTTGGTAAAACTGGGAGTCCACGCGCGAACTGGAGCATATCATTAAGGCTATAGGCGCGTATTACGCCACTTGAGCGCAGAACATCATCATATATTTTGTCATTACCAGCTAGTGCTCCAGTATGAGATGCTGCTGCTTTTGCTCCAAGCTGTGTACGACCTGCTTTAAGCATAACTATTGGCTTTTTCTTAGAAACACGTTTTGCTACTTCAGCAAAGCTTCTGCCGTCCTTAAGGTCCTCTGCATGCATTGCCATTACGTCAGTATTGTCATCTTGTTCGAAGTAGGTGAGAAGATCGTCCTCATCCAAGTCAGACTTGTTTCCTAATCCTACGATTGCAGAAACACCCATTTTTGTTGAGCGGCTGAAACCGATTATGGACATGCCAACCCCACCGCTCTGTGAAGAGAGTGCAGTTTTCCCTTTCACGTCATAGGGAGTACAAAATGTGGCACATAGATTAGATGGGGTGTAATAGAAACCATAAATGTTGGGGCCCATTATTCGGACATTATTTTTTCGGGCTGCTGCTAAGAGTTCATCTTGTAACTCGTGTTCTCCCACTTCCGCAAAACCGGAAGGAATCATTATGGCTCCTGGGATACCTTTTTCCCCTACTTCTTGCATGGCGGCAACACAGAATTTTGCTGGGACCGCAAAGACTGCCACGTCGATTTCTCCGGGAACGTCTTTCACGCTTTTGTAGGCTTTTTTCCCAAGAATCTCATCTGCTTTAGGGTTGATTGGGTAGAGTTCGCCTTGGTAACCTCCATTAATGATATTTTTCATTACTGAATTACCAATCTTTCCTTCCCCATCGGAAGCACCTATCACAGCGACAGATCGAGGATTCATTATGCTTTGCATAGAGGTTACGATATCTTCCTGACTAGGTCGGTATATTTCTTTCTGAGGAGAAAAGTTGACAGAAATAAGTGAATCAACTGCGGTTGCACCGCTCTTATCTGCAAGGACTGGATTAAGGTCAATTTCCTGTATTTCAGGGAAATCGCTAATGAGCTCGGAAACGTTAACTATTATTGCTGTGAGGGCATCTCGGTCAACGGCTTCAGATCCTCGCACGCCATCGAGCACTTCAGCTGCCTCTATGCTGTTAAGCATTGACTGAGCATCCTCTGTGTTCGTTGGCGCTAAACGAAAAGTGATATCTTTAAGTACTTCTACAAGAATTCCGCCGAGACCAAACCCAACAAGCTTTCCAAAACTTGGGTCGGTAACTGCACCAACAATAACTTCTTGGCTATCACCCGCAACCATAGCCTGTACTTGTACGCCTTCAATGTTGGCATTTTTATTATAGGATTTTGCATTAGCTACAATGCTTTCGTAGCCTTTAGAAACAGCATTAGGGTCTGTTAAGCCAACTAGTACACCTCCTGCTTCAGTTTTATGAAGAATATCTGCGGAAACAATCTTCATTACTACAGGATATCCAAGCTCATTGGCAACAGCGGCAGCTTCATCAGCAGACTTGGCGAGCCCCTCAGCTGGCACTGGTATGTTGTAGGCATCGCAGACGGCTTTACACTCTGGCGCTGTAAGTGATGTGCGGTTATCCGCTTTCACCTTATCTAATACAGTGCGGACATTATCTTGCCGACTAGGCATGGTGTTCTCCTTAAATATTCACGGCTGTAACTGCCGCTTAAAACTGATTTGTTTCTTTTTACTTACGACGTGGCGGTCGAGAAAAAGCGCCTGCTTCCTTCAAGTCATCAATAGCGTTTGTGTCATAACCTAAAACATCGCCAAGAATTTCATCTGTATGCTCGCCCAATAATGGTGATCTCGTCACTTCCACTGGGGAATCAGAAAGTTTTATTGGACAACCCAGGTTATACCATTTGCCACGTTCAGGGTGATCAAGTTCAAGATACATTTCACGTAGTTTTACATGTTCATCATTAGCCAAGTCTGTAGTGCTCATTATTGGACCGCAAGGGACATCAATTTCATTGAGGATTTCCATTAATTCACGTTTTGTATAAGTACTAGCAAATTCCGTTAAAAGGTCCCACATCTCTCCTTGGTTTGCACGTCGGTCCTCAATTTTTGCAAAGCGAGGATCGCTAACCAATTCGTCACCACCAACACGTTTGGCTAATGCTTGCCAAACATGTTCTTGAACTACTATGTATAAGTAATCATTTGGTCCTCCTGGCTTGCACTGTATGGCGTTTCCTAACTGGCCACCACCTGAATCATTGCCAGCCCGAGGGGTGAATTCTTCAAACTCTTGATGCCAATATTCAGGCAAAGGACCACGTGTAAGTCTTTGATGATCCCTCCATTTGACTCGCACTAAATTCATAACACAATCCATCATTGCGCACTCAACATACTGACCACGACCAGTTCTTTCGCGTTGAAGAAGGGCGGCGAGAATGCCTGCCATTAAGTGCACACCTGTTCCCGAATCACCGATCTGAGCACCAGTTACAACAGGTGCCCCGTCAAAAAAACCAGATGTACTCATAGCACCTCCCATGGCTTGAGCAACATTTTCATACGCTTTGAAAGCCGCATATGGCCCTTCGGTACCAAAACCTTTTATTGAGGCCATGATTATCCGAGGATTGATCTGTTGAACGTTTTCCCACCCAAAACCTAATCGATCTAAAACACCAGGGCCAAAGTTTTCCATCACAACATCACAGCTTTCAATAAGCTTAGTGAAGATTTCTTTCCCCTTTTCGTTTTTTAGGTTTACTGTGATTGAGCGTTTATTGCAGTTAAGCATTGTGAAATAGAGACTATCCGCATCTGGAATATCTCTGAGCTGCCCCCGAGTTGCATCACCTACTGGCGACTCTAGTTTAATCACATCAGCACCTAGAAAACCCATTAACTGGCTAGAAGTAGGGCCAGCCTGCACATGCGTCATATCAAGGATTCGAATACCAGAAAGTGCCTTGTTATCAGTCATAGTTTTTAAATTCCTAATTCTTAAGTTTTATATAAATTGCTCGCAGATAATGCTATTTCTTACGTAGTTTACTTTGGGGATTAAGGTTACCTATCCTGCCGCTTTCGCTGCCTGCAGCTGGATCAATAGCCGCATTTACAAGAGTTGGTTTTCCTGAATCCATGGCCGAATTAATGGCTTTCTTTAGTTCAGCAGGAGTTGTTGCATGAAAGCCAGTACCACCAAATGCTTCTATCATTTTGTCGTATCTTGAATTCGAAACAAATCGAGTCCATGCTGGGTCAGCACTTTGCTCATTGGTGTCCGTGCCTCGATAAATTCCACTATTGTTAAAGATAACAACGCAGACTGGTAGATCGTAACGACAAATAGTCTCGATTTCCATGCCAGAAAATCCAAAAGCACTATCGCCTTCTATTGCTAGTACAGGTTTTCTAGTTTCTATAGCAGCAGCGATGGAAAACCCCATCCCAATACCCATGACCCCCCAAGTTCCAACATCTAGCCGTTTACGAGGTTGGTACATATCAATAATGCCACGTGCAAGGTCCAGTGTATTAGCGCCTTCATTGACTAAAATGGCGTCAGGGCGTTCCTTTATAACAGTTCGTATAACACCCAGAGCGCCATGAAAGTCCATAGGAAAGTTATCGTTTGCTAGACGCGGAGCCATTTTTCCTATATTCGTTTCTTTCTTTGATTTAACAGCGTCAGTCCAATCTGTTGGCGGTGCTGCCCAATCTTCTCCCATGTTCTCAAGGAGTTTCTTTATGCAGGAACCAATATCACCCACTAATGGTGCAGTGATTTCAACATTGGAGTCCATTTCACCAGGTTCAATATCAACTTGAATGAAATTCTTTCGTCCACCCCAGGGTTTACCTTTACCTTGTGACAAAAGCCAGTTCAAGCGTGCGCCAATCAGCATAACGACATCAGATTCTTTTAATACTAAGGATCGAGCAGCCCCCGAACATTGTGGATGAGTATCCGGCAGAATCCCCTTAGCCATACTCATGGGAAGGAAAGGAATCCCACTTTTTTCTAGGAAAGCTCTAATTTCCTCATCAGCCTGTGCGTAGGCTGCACCTTTTCCGAGAATAACTAGTGGGCGTTTTGCACCTTTGAGTGTTTCCAGCGCACGTTCTACTGCCTCAGGAGCTGGAATTTGCGCAGGAGCTGGGTCGGTAATTTTAAAAATAGAATTTTTCCCGGCCTCAGCATCCATCACTTGACCAAAAAGTTTGGCGGGAAGATCAAGGTATACACCGCCTGGTCGGCCAGAGACAGCAGCACGGATCGCTCTTGCTATTCCAATGCCGATGTCTTCTGCATTTAGTATTCGAAAGGCCGCTTTACATAATGGTTTTGCAATAGCAAGTTGATCCATTTCTTCATAGTCGCCCTGTTGAAGGTCTACAATCTCTCTTTCAGATGAACCTGATATCAGGATCATTGGAAAACAATTAGTAGTGGCATTGGCTAGGGCTGTGAGCCCATTGAGGAAACCGGGCGCAGATACTGTAAGACAAATGCCTGGTTTTTTTGTGAGGTAACCGGCTATAGCTGCTGCATTTCCTGCGTTTTGTTCGTGACGGAAGGCTACGACTCTAATCCCTTGAGCTTGTGCCATTCGACCAAAATCAGTAATTGGTATGCCTGGTACGCCATAGATTGTTTCTACATCGTTAAGTTTTAGTGCATCAATGAGTAGATTAAACCCATCTGTTTGTTCACGCTCTTCTTCGGTTATTTCTGTTTCACTAAGTTTTTCTGCTGGAACGCTTGCCATTAAATGCTCCGTTTTAATTTTGTATGTTTAAGTTTTAAAATTTTAGTCTAAAAAAACCTACTTAACTGTCAATATGATTAGCTAAACTAAAATAATGCTCGCATACGAGCTGTTCTGCCAGTTCTGTCTCTCTGTTTTCTATTACTGAATGATCTGTATGTGATCAATAATAGATCGCTTCTGTGCTTGAATTCAAAGGGTCAACACTATTTTTCCAAAATGCTGGCTCGCTTCCATAATCCTATGACCCTCGCCTACATCTTCCAAGGGCAATATTTGGTGGATCAAAGGCTTAATAAGACCCTTGGAAAAAAGGGGTAAAACGGTTTGAGAAAATTCTTTGGTAATTGTTGTTTTCTCATCTACTGTTCTTGATCGGAGAACTGATCCAATAATTTGTTGTCGTTTAACCATAAGCGGCCCTAAATTAACTTCTGACTTATTGCCTCCCATTAGGCCTATTATTACTAATCTGCCTCCAACAGCGAGGCATTTAAGGTTTTGTGTTAGATATCCACCCCCTATGTGATCCAAAATAACATTGATACCCTTTTTGTTAGTAATATTGCGAATGGCATCTGCAAAATCCGTTTCTTTATAGTTGATCACATGATCTGCGCCTAAAGATTCAACTCGGTGTATTTTTCCGGGGGATGCTGTGACAATTATTTTGACATTAGGCATTAGTGTTTTACAGAGTTGGATGCCCGCTGTATTTACACCACCACCGCCTCCATGAAGAAGGACTGTTTCACTATTTTTCAAACGGCCAAGCATGAACACGTTGAGATAGGCTGTTATATAAGTCTCACAAACGCAGGCTGCTTCTTCAAAGCTCATAGAGTCTGGGATTTTTATTAAGTGATTAGCGTATGCAGCAGCGTATTCTGCGTAGCCACCACCTCCCACAAGAGACATAACGCGTTCTCCAGTCTGGTAATCAGTCACACCAGAGCCTAGTTCATTAATAATCCCAGCTACTTCTAAGCCTAAAATTGGCGAATCACCGGGAGGCTGATTGTAATTACCTTCACGTTGGATGATATCTGCACGGTTGATTGTTGTTGCCTCCACCTTAATGATAACTTGGTTAGTCTCTGCTTTAGGTTTTTCGGCTTCGCCTGCTATTAATACGCTAGCATCACCAAATTTATTTTGTATAACTGCTTTCATGAGTGTCCTTAGTGTTTTAGCGTTCGTATCGTAGCTAATTAAGTCTTTATAATCTCGATTTGATTGTTATCATTTTTAAAAAAATTTTGGAACTCTAAAGTTTATCTTTACAGATTCCCATTTGTTGTTAACAGAGAGGCATAATTGTAGGCACCTTCAAATATTTTTGTTTGTTGAGCGCAACTCATTAAGTAAAACAGGAGATTTCGATGCGTGGGGTTTATCTATTCATAGCTGGAGCATTAGTTACAATTATTGCTCAATTTGCAATTGCACAGAGTCAAAACCAAGGTGTTGTCCGCATGAATCATGTGGGCATTAGCTCACCTAATCTGGAGGAAACTATAAGCTACTATACAGAGACCTTAGGATTTCCTGAGGCATTTAGGGTTACTAATGACGAAGGTGAAATAGCGCTAGTTTATGTTCAGGTAAGTACGAACTCGTTTCTGGAGCTTCAACCCTCAAATGAGCAACGTCCCCCAGGACTGAGTCATTTTGGCATTGTTGTGGAAGATATGGATGATGCGACAGATATGTGGAGTGAACGAGGTTTAGAAATTGAAGAACCTAGGACTAGTGGAACAAATGCTGTTCTATCAAATATTTATGACAGTAATGGTGTACGCATAGAGTTAATGGAGTTGCCACCTAATTCCGCTCATGCCCAAGCAACAGCTCGTTGGCGATCACAATCAGCAGGGGCTTGGCGGTAGTCATTTTAAAAGCTGCAATTTTGTTAGATGTAGCAGTGTATTTTGGGCTAGGCAAGGTGAATATATGTTGGTAAAGAACTTCAAGGCTGTTAAATATATGAGCACTTTCTTGTGCTTTCTTTTGGGCTGCTCTGAACCTCAACCAACAGTTTATCAGGCTACTGGGATCAAGATAGGCGAGGTTACTGACAGCGAAGTTATTATCTGGACTCGAATTACACGTAATGCAGAACGTGTTGGCTTCGGTGCCCCTGTGCCAGACACCTTATATATCCACCCAGACAGTGGAGAGCTCGTGCAAGACCCGGTTTGGCCAGCAACGCCAGAAGATTGGATTCCAGTTGTTGAGTATCCAGATGGAGCAACTATAGAAACTATTGAGGGGTCAGTTCCGGGTATGCCGGGTGAAACCCGAGTCCTGTACAGAAAAGTTGATTCAAATGAATGGCAAATGACGTCATGGGCTGCTGTTGATGTTGATCGGGATTTTACAAAACAGTTTTATATTAACGGTCTTGAAGCTTCAACAGAATATGAACTACAGGTGGAAGCACGTTCAGATGGGGAGTTTAATGCTAGTTCTGTTTTAAGTGGAAGTTTTCGCACAGCTCCGAATTCTGAAGAGCCAGCACGAGTTGTATTTGCAGCTACAACGGGACAGGCTTATCCAGACCAGGATGCAGTTGGTGGAGGGTTTAGAATCTATCCATCGATATTGGAACTATCGCCTAGTTTTTTTGTACATACTGGCGACATTCTTTACTACGACCAGTGGGCCAAGAATCTGGACCTTGCTCGCTGGGGTTGGGCAAGGATGTTTAGTCTTCCAACAAACTTTGACTTTCATCGGAAAATACCTACATATTTTATGAAGGATGATCATGACACTTGGTCTAATGATAGTTGGCCCACCCAAGATAGCCGTTTTATGGGGGACTTCACTTTTGAGCATGGCCAGGCTGTTTTTTTAGAACAAATCCCTATGGGAGAGTTAACTTATAGAACCTTTCAATGGGGGAAAGATTTGCAAATTTGGTTAGTTGAAAATCGAGATTATCGTAGCGCTAATACTGATCCAGATGGACCTGAGAAAACAATATGGGGTCTAGAGCAAAAGTCTTGGTTTATGGATTCTGTTCAGGCTTCAACAGCAACTTTTCGTATTCTAATTACCCCAACTCCTATGCTTGGACCTTACAATGAGGGGGAGATCGATAATCATACAAATTTAGAAGGGTTTTTCTATGAAGGCGAAGAAATTCGTCAATTCTTGGCATCACAAGAAAATATATTTGTTATCACAGGCGACCGCCATTATCAGTATGTGATCCAAGATCCTGAAACTGGTTTGAAGGAGTTTGCCACGGGTCCGGCCAGTGATCCCCATGCTCGTGGCTGGAGCGCTGATGATATTCGTCCAGAGCACCGCTATCTAAATATTGTTGGGGGCTTTCTTACAGCAACCATAGAGCAATCTGCAGAGGGTCCTATATTAATTTTTCGTCACCACGATGTTGATGGTGCAGTTCTCAATGAAGATTTGAATATGGTGACTCGATAAAATGCTGAGACCTTGGGTCTTGGCTGGCAGTCATATGTTCTTCATGTACTATATATACTAAACAAAGAATAATTGAGGATTACCTTAGTATGAGTAACGAATCCCCTGAGTCATCTGGTTCAAAGTCCAGCTTTCATTCCCTAGAACTCCCATCAATGGCTCCGTCAAGCCTAATTCGCCAATTTGGACCTGGGATGATCTTAATGATGACCGGCATTGGTACCAGTCATCTTGTAACAGCGCCTGTAGCCGGTGGTCGTTTCGGTTATGCATTGCTTTGGTGTATTCCTATTGCTTACATCTTTAAGTATTACGGTTTTGAAATGGCATTTCGTTTCACTCATGCAACTGGACGAAGCATGCTGGACGCTTATGCTACCGCATGGAAAAAAATACCAGTTTGGTATGTTCTTATCACAACGGTTATTCAGTCAGCGATAGGTCAGGCTGGGAGGTTAATTGCAGCGGCTGCGGTTCTGTTTTATTTTTTTCGAGAATATTTGGGGGTAGATATCCCCGGTATCGCAGATGATTTGGAACTGGGGCTTTACGGTCTATTAATTGGCGCAAGTTCGGTAGCAATTATTCTTGGGGGTAGGTACGAAGCTGTTGAATTGGTAACAAAGATTGCAGCCGGTACTTTATTGGTCTGTAGCTTAGGTGTTTACGTTGTTAGCCCTGCCCCAGTAAGCGAGTTCGTTCACTTTTTCCAATTGGATACTCCTGAAGGGTCGTGGCTGATCATTGCATCATTTTTAGGCTTACTACCGACTGGAATTGATGTTTCATTGCAGGCTTCTGAGTGGGGGAAAGCAAAAAAAGTTGGAATGGGGAGAATCCGAGAAAAGCTAGAAGATGAGGGTATTGCAGCCCGTTTCAATGCGTTTTCCAGCGGTAAAGAAGATCTTGCTGTCAATACAAAGCTGATGCCTTCTCATGCTTTAGAGTACTGTAGAAGGTGGTTCAAGATAGGACTGATTGATTTTCGCGCGGGACACATTATTTCATTTTTTCTTGTTTGTATATTCCTGCTGTTAGCTGCTGTTTGGATGTTCCCTAGTGAAGTTCAGGGTAATGCCGTTATGGGTGAGATAGCACGTATATTCACTGACAGTGTAGGCCCTGGAATGATGATTGTATTTCTCGTTGGTGCTATGGCAGCAACATACTCTACAGCATTTAATTATTTTGATGGATGGCCAAGAGTTGTTGGTGCGTGTTGCCGAAATCTTTTTAAAGCAACAGCTGGCCGGCCAGGCACAACTAAAGACGAGCTCAGTTCTGAGGACCTGCAGTGCTGGTATTCTGAGTACAACATTTATCGTTTGAGTATGTTTTTCTCTTTGATTACTTCTGCAGCTTTTATTTTATTTATTCCTCGGCCAGTTTTTCTGGTCCTTGTAGCTTCAGCATTAGCATATTTTGTAGCCCCAGTGATTTTCTTTCTCAATCTATATTATTGTTTTACAGTGATTCCTAAGGACGACAAAACTTTTTACCCATCTGCTTTTGCAAAGTGGTTTGGCTGGTTTAGTCTATTTGTGTTTACTGGACTTTCATTGGTATTAATATGGCAGCAGTTGATTCCAAGAGTTATATCTTTTTTTGGTGGTTAGTGTGCCAGTGCTAGTTTGGTAGTAGGTCTTTAAAAGGTAGAGATTAATTTTCGTTTAGTACCAAAGGTGGAGATTATCGTTTAGTATCCTCCACCGGTTTGCACACTGCACCTAATTGAGGACTATCTTTGTTCCAGAGCCTAGAAGCTTTACCTCCTGATGCCATTATCGGCATCATGTCGCTTTACCGACAGGATAATGATCCGCGTAAGGTGGATCTTAGTGTTGGTGTTTATCAGGATGATTCAGGAAAAACGCCGGTACTAGATTGTGTGCGCATTGCCGAGCAACAAATTCTTGAGGAGCAGAGCACCAAATCCTATGTTGGAATTGCTGGTAATGCAGGTTTTAACAAAAGCATGGAATCAATGCTTTTTGGCGTTAACCATCCTACTCTTCGAGCTGGAAGAATTTCATCGATCCAAACTCCTGGCGGCAGCGGTGGGCTGTGTGTGGCTGGGCATACAATTGTACGGGCAAAACCGGAGGCTCGGGTCTGGTTGAGTGATCCATCTTGGCCAAATCATATGCCATTATTAAAACTTTCAGGTTTGAATCTTGAGCAATACCCCTACTATGACTACGACAAGCATTGCATAAATTTTGATGCAATGATCAACGCATTTAACACACTAAGGTCTGACGATATTGTATTGCTACATGGGTGTTGTCATAACCCATGTGGTGCTGATCTTTCTAAGGAGCAATGGAATTTACTTGCTGACCTTTTTGAGGAGCGCGGTATTGTTCCATTTATAGACATAGCATACCAGGGGCTAGCTAATGGCCTTGAAGAAGATGCCTATGGTGTTCGATTAATGGCAGAAAGACTGGATGAAGTTGTTGTAGTTACTTCCTGCTCGAAGAACCTTGGCTTATACCGAGAAAGGGTAGGGATGACTAGTTTAGTGTCCAAAGATGTCGAGCGCGCAAAAATAGCGCAATCTAATTTAGGTAATGTAGCAAGAGGCATTTATTCTATGCCGCCTGATCATGGGGCTGCAGTTGCTGGACGAGTCTTAAGCGATGGTGAGCTTAATAAACTGTGGCTTAAAGAACTTGGAACAATGAGAACGCGCATTAATTCATTGCGTCAACTTTTTGTGGAAAAAGCTGAAGAAAGAAATGCACCTCGTGATTTTTCTTTTATCTCTGAAGAAAAAGGCATGTTTTCTTTTCTTGGGTTATCTAGGAAGCAGGTAGTTAAATTACGTGAAGAGTTCCATGTTTATATGGTGGAAACAAGCCGAATTAATGTTGCAGGTATTAATCAGTCAAATGTTGATTATGTGGTAGATTCAATTGTTGCAGTTCTCTAGTTTTCTTTTGTTCGATTAATGGCTTTGTTGCCATCACCTTACAATCGGCTACTTATTCCTATTTACCTCCCATCGCTATTGATGGCGGTAGCCCATCAAGCGATGTTCCTACTTTTACCGCTTTATGCGTTGGAACTAAGTGGCAGTGCTGCATTTGCAGCGTTAGTGATGGGTTTGCGTGGTTTCGGTGTCCTTTTCTTCGATGTTCCTGCTGGTGTGTTAGTTAGCAGATTGGGTAATAGATTAGTCCTGATTAGCGGTTTAACAATAATTTCAATAGTAATGCTTTTATTAGCAGTGGTTTCGGCTGAGTGGCTGATAGCTTTACTGGTGATACCTCTTGGGGCTGCTCACGCTGCATGGTTTCTTGGGTGGCTTTCCCATATTACAGTTAGCTGTTCCCCAAACGAAAGAGGTCGTGCGACTTCTGTAATAGCAGGTATACAGCGGTTCGGAGCATTTGCAGGTCCATTGGCTGGCGGGTTTATCGCACAGGAGTTTGGTTATTCAACGGCTTTTTTTATAGGCGGGGTGATAGCGGCACTCGCAGCACTTTTATCATTTCTATATACGAACAATATAAATTCATCTAAAACCCCGAATACCAATCACTATAAGACTATTGTTAATATCTTTCAGTCTAATAAGAAAATTTTCTCAACTGCTGGTTCTGTAGCTCTCATATTTCAGTTCATGAGATCTGTTCGCCAGTTACTATTACCTCTTTTTGGTGTGATGGTAGGGTTAGATGCGGCAAAAATCGGCCTTATCTATGCGCTTTCTGCTGCCGTCGATATGTCTTTATTTTACCCTGTTGGTATTGCTATGGATCGTTGGGGACGGAAATGGACAGGTCTACCAAGTATTTTGTTTTTTATCATTGGTTTTATAGTTTTGCCTTTGTCTCAGGGATTTTATTCTCTCCTTGTCGCTGGCATTCTGCTGGGATTAGCTAATGGTCTCAGTGTGGGTTTAGTACAGATAATAGGAATGGATCTATCTCCTCCAGGCGTACGCGGCGAATTTCTTGGCGTATGGAGACTTATTAGTGATTCAGGTTGGGCAATAGGCCCATTATTAGCGGGACTTATGGTTGACCTAGCAAGCCTTTCGTTAGCTAGTTTTTCTACAGCGGGATTAGGGTTAGCAGGGGGGTTAGTTTTTCTACTGATGGTACCAGAGACCCTTTCTATAGCAAGAAAACGCAGTAAAAATAAATCTGAATAGATAAAAGCTCAGGCGTTTTTATTGTGCTATATGCACCTACCTAAAAAGGTTATTTAAATGAGTGTCATCATGGCTACTTAAGGAACTCTAAAATATTCCATAATCAATGATTTCATCAAAATAACCATTGATAGTTAGAGTGACCACTACAGGAAATTCATTATAATTAAGCCAATACCACCCGTGCTCTCCAGCAAAAGGAGCAACAAGCGAACCATCATTGCCAGAACCTTCTTGGTGTTCCTCATAACGTACCCAAAATTCTGTGCCAAAATCAGGGCTATGTCCATGGAAATCAGAATAGATATCTCCCTGATTAACTTCCCAGGAATATAGGATCATTTTTCCCTCTCCAAGTATGGCTTTAATTTCTGTCTCTTCTTCTGGGCCAATAGATATTTGAAGGGTACGTGTTTCAGGCGCTACTGTTTCATCTTGATGTACAGAAGGGTTTGGTAGTGGCACTGGATCTCCAAAGTCGGGAATTTCAACTTCCGTAACTCGTTCATTGCCGCCAATAACATCAACGATTTCGATTGTTCTCGTAGGAGCAGAGTTCATTACACTGAGCCCTAAAAGACCTCCAATACCCAGTGGGTCAATATCATATTCTGCTGGCAAAATAATGGTAACCAACAATACCGCTCCTATTACTGCTGCAATTGAAATGCTTTTGAATATATTTTTGTTTGATGCGGGTTGTGAGGGCTCATTCATATTTTTTCCTTGAATTAATAACTTTGAGCGAAGTGTGGCGCGTTCCACCAGTTAGCCACTTTATTCTATTTGATTGCTTTTTCCTATGCTTTTGTTATCGGCGTTCTCTTGAGAAATGGACGGTGTAGCCCACGACTAGCGAGCCATTCTTTTACGACGGGACCAGTTCCCCTTTCCCAAGGTTTAAGATTTTTAATGGCGACTTCTTTATAAGATGAGAGTTCCTCTTGACAAAGCTTGATAGGGTCTGTCGCTCCAATTAGGTGAAAAGCTAAAATAATTTGTCCTATCTGATCAAATGGATAGGCACCAAGGTAAGAGGCAACACTTGCTTCTATCCCTATCTCTTCTTTTACTTCACGGACTATTGCATCCTCTGGTTTCTCTCCCATCTCCAAAAAACCGGTTACTAATCCATACCAGTCTTTAGGCCATCCATGACTTTGTACAAGAATGATTCTATCAGCACGTTCTACAATCCCTGCAACTACAGGTATTGGATTTCCCCAATGTATAAAGCTACAGGTTTTACTAGAACATGCTTTACGGACTAGGCCGCCGAGTAGTCTCTCTTCTAGCTCAGTTTTACAAGAAGGACAAAATTTGTAGATATAGGAGGTCATTAAATTAATCTCTATGTGTTGGCATATTAACTGTATGCGAAGAGAATTTTTAGCTCATAGCAGCTACTATGGGTTTATGAAAAAAATACCTATGTGTAGAGCACCTGATTGGGATATACGCAAGCCTAGTTTTGTTTTACCAGCTAAGTCCTGTGATGCGCACTGTCATATTTTTGGCCCTGGACATATATACCCCTATTCGCCTGGGCGGAGCTATACACCACCGGATGCACCACTAGAAAAATTTCGAAAACTTCAATCAATACTAGGTCTTGAAAGAGCTGTTTTAGTAAATGCTAGCTGCCATGGCACTGATAACTCAGTAATTCTTGATGCTATTGCTCAAAGTGACGGGCAATATCGGGGAGTAGCCAATGTTGATCAGTCTTTTTCGGATGAAGAATTTAGAAGTTTAAATGAAGGGGGTATTCGTGGAGTGCGGTTTAATTTTGTGAAGCATCTAGGGGGCGCTCCAGATATGAAGATCTTCCATAGCATAGTAGATCGAATTAGTCCGCTGGGGTGGCATTTAGTACTTCATTTTGATGCATCAGACCTTTTACAGTTTAAATCACTTTTAGAAGACTTACCTGTTCCCTATGTGATTGACCATATGGGACGCGTACCAACAAATCAGGGTACTAATCAATCTGCGTTCCGTTTGTTACTAGATGCGTTAAAGAGAAAGAATTGCTGGGTTAAAATATGTGGCGCTGAGAGGATATCAACCATGGGCCCCCCATTTACTGATGCTATCCCATTTGCAAAGGCCCTTTTGGAGGTATCACCAGATCGTATACTCTGGGGAACTGACTGGCCTCATCCTAATATTGCTAGAAGTATGCCAAATGATGGAGATCTCGTTGATCTGATTCCATTATTTATGCCAGACGAAAAACTACAAAAAAAAGTATTAGTAGATAATCCTGATCGTTTATATGGCTTTGATTTAAATTAATGAATACAGGCCAGTCAAATTTCTTTTTGGAGGGGCTACGTAAACTTTCATCGGTTTTTGCGTTAGTAGGTGGTGCTTTTTTAGTGTTACTGGTTTTTCTCGTCTTTACTAGTATTGTTGGGCGAACAGTATTTTCTAGGCCTATACCTGGCGACTTTGAAATTGTTGGTATTGGTACAGCGATATCAGTTTTCTTGTTTTTGCCTTACTGCTATTTAGAACATGGTAATGTGGTTGTGGATGTTTTTTTTAAACAAATGCCGCCCAGTATTCAGAGGTTGTTAGATGCCTTCGCCTCATTTCTTTTTGGTATTGTTGCCAGCATTTTTTCATGGCAAATGCTTTTTGGCTTAGCAGACACTATTTACAATAAAGATATATCCATGATTGTTGGAGTTCCGTTGTGGATTGCATATCCATTTGGTATTGCATCCTTCTCTTTACTGGCTATCGCGTGTTTTTACAACATGACGGTTTACTTATGTGATCGCAAAGATGGGTAGTTTAGAACTAGCATTTTTAGGACTCATTGTTCTGCTGGTGCTTCTAATCGTTAGAGTGCCAGTTGCGATCGCGATGCTCGCCGTAGGTATCACTGGTTATATAACTTTATCAGGAATTGATCCGTTACTTGCCTACATGAAGACTGCGGCATTCTGGCAGTTCGCCTCCTATGATTTTACTGTCATTCCAATGTTTTTATTAATGGGAGAGTTTGCTGCTAGGTCTGGATTGAGTCGGTCATTATTTGCCGCCACTAATGTTTTTTTGGGACATCGCCGAGGAGGGGTTGCTATGGCAGCAGTAGGCGGTTGTGGTGCTTTTGGCGCAATATGCGGTTCCTCACTTGCAACTGCGGGTACTATGGCAAGAGTGGCAATACCTGAGCTTGAACGCTATCGATACTCAGGAAGTTTAGCTACCGGTGCGCTTGCTGCTGGAGGTACATTAGGGATTCTCATACCGCCTTCTGTAGCCTTGATTATCTACGCAATTGCCGTTCAAGCAAATATTGTACAAATGTTTCAGGCCGCACTTATTCCAGGAATTTTGGGGCTTGTAGGTTACCTTGTAGCTATATTTATTTGGGTGCGGGTTTCTCCGGAGTCAGGACCAGTTGGAGAACGAGCTAGTTCTAAGGAGCGAATTCAAGCCCTCATTGAAACATGGCCAACCATAAGTTTATTTCTGATTGTTATCGGAGGTATTTATTTTGGTATTTTTGACCCAACAGAGGGGGCAGCAGTTGGAGCATTTGGAGCAGGTATCTTGGCTTATTGGAAGGGTGGCCTTGATGGTAAAAGTTTGAGCTCTTGTATTAAAAACACGGCAAAGACAACAGGGATGATTTTTCTTATTTTGCTCGGTGCAGGTTTTCTCAATATTTTTTTTGCTCTTACTGGAGTCGCGGGACAATTATCTGAGTTGGCTCAAGCCAGTAGTCTAAGTCCATATTTAATCTTGATTTTATTTCTTCTAGCCTACTTGATTTTAGGGTGCCTAATGGACAGTTTGGCAATGATTTTTCTAACAATTCCAATTTTTTGGCCGATTATGTCTGGTCTTGATTTTGGGATGCCTGAGGCAGATCTTAAAATGTGGTTTGGGGTTGTTACGCTTATCGTTGTGGAGGCAGGCTTGATTACACCTCCGGTGGGAATCAACGTTTTAATTATCAATAACCACGCACCCAATGTTCCCATGCGTGACATATTTCGTGGTGTTATGCCATTTTTGCTTACAGGAGTTGTTCGTGTTGGGTTATTAATTTTGGTTCCGCCTTTAACCCTTTACCTCCCTCATCTTCTCTCATAAAGATATTAATCAGGATAGAATGCGACCTTCAAAAATCACGCTCTTAATAAGTGCATAGACATGTTGGTCTTTTTTTAATCCTAACTCTTTAACGGCATTAAGCGTCACTCTTGAGCGCAGACTTTGTCCGCTAACATTGAGTGTAAGTTCTGCAAAAACTTTATCTGATATATCTATGTTTAAAATATTGGCGTTTAAAATATTGCGAATACTTAAATGATGAGGGGGTTGAGTGGCTATCGCTACTTCTTTTGCTCGAATTAGGAGTTGAACTTTGGTTTTTGGCTTAAGGTTAATGGCGGGTACTTTAAGCGTTTCTTTTCCGATTAAAAGGTTTGTTATTCCCTCAGAAGTTGAATCAACAGTTACTTGGAGAATTGCACCTTCATCAAGTTGATCCGTCAGATGTCTAAGGTCAACTCGCTCTAGAATATTTTCAGTTGTTCCGGTTGCCTTGATACGGCCAGATGATATTAGAATTATTTCATTTGCTAAACGGGCAACTTCCTCAATATTGTGTGTTACGTACAGAATAGGTATCTGAAAATGTTTGGTTGTGTGTTCTATGTACGGAATTATTTCAACTTTACGCGCCCGGTCTAGTGCAGAAAGCGGTTCATCCATAAGCAGCAGTTGAGGGTTTTGTAGGAGGGCCCTACCTATTGCAACCCGCTGTTTTTCACCACCTGAAAGTGAATCTGGGAAGCGACTCAGGAGTGTGCGCAGTTCTAGTGATTCAACTATCTTAGAAAAATCTATGTGGTTCCTCTTGTGAAGTGATTTTTTGGCGCGTTTATAAGAGTAGTAAAGATTTTTTTCTACAGTTAAATGTGTGAAGAGCCTTCCATCTTGAAATACAAAACCAATCCTTCTTTTATGAGGTGGTAGAAATATATTTTTTTGCGTGTTTTGCCATACCTCATCTGCATAAGAAAGAGAACCGCTTGCATTTTTCTCAAGCCCGGCAAGAATACGCAAGAAAGTAGTTTTGCCTGCTCCACTAGGACCAAAAACAGCAGTTATTCCCTTTAGCTCAAGTGCATCATCAGACTCAAGCATAAAATTATCGAGTTGAAGTTGTATATGTGTATTTAGTAGAGGCACAAGTCAGAACCTGTTTAGCGGAAGCCGGCGGTTAAATATGTAAACGGATAGCAATACAACAAAGGAAAAAATGAGTAATCCAGCAGATAAAATATGAGCTTGTTCGTAAGATAGTGTTTCTACGTGTTCGTAAATTGCAATTGATACAACTCGCGTAGATCCGGGGATATTTCCACCGACCATCAAAATTACACCAAATTCTCCCAATGTATGAGCAAAGCTAAGAATCATCGCAGTAACATAACCTCTTAGCGCCATTGGGGATGCAACAGTGACAAATGCATCAATTGGTTTAGCCCCTAATGTTGCCGCTGCTTCCAAGGGGTCTGGGCCTATATTCTCAAATGCATTCTGTAACGGTTGAATTGCAAAAGGGAACGAATAAATTACCGATGCAATGATCAAGCCTGAGAATGAAAAAGTGAGTGTAGAGTCTGTTAGGTGTACCCAAAAACGTCCTACAGGACCAGCGGGTCCTAGTAGTATCAAGAGGTAAAAACCAAGAACTGTTGGTGGTAAGACTAGGGGTAATGCTATGAGCGCCTCAAGAACAGGTTTAATTCGTGAGTGAGTGTTTGCAAGCCACCAAGCCAGTGGAGTACCAATCACAAGCAACACTAGTACTGTAACCGTTGCAAGTTGAATGCTTAGCCAAACTGGCCCGAGATCCAATGAGTCCATGTGTTGATGAAGCCAGTCGAGAGAAGAGTTGTCAATGCAATCTACACCCCGTTAGCTGTCTGGCGTGGTATTCTGCACTACATCAGAACCGTAGGTATTTGCCGTGCCAAGAAGAATTATAGTAGCTATAACCGGTGCAGCTGGATCAGTGTATGGTGTTCGCTTGCTAGAAGAACTGAGACAAAATGCAGAGATTGAGACTCATCTTGTTGTTTCTCGGGCCGGTTTTCTAAATGTAGCTACAGAGCTCGATATGCGTCGAAGTGACCTTGAGGCGATGGCAGATGTAGTTCATTCCGATAGGGATATAGGAGCAAAAATCGCAAGTGGTTCTTACAAAACTGAAGGCATGATTGTAGCCCCATGCTCTATGAAGACGTTGGCTGCCATAGCCACTGGTTTTGCAGATAATTTAGTATCTAGAGCAGCGGATGTTGTGTTAAAAGAGAGACGTCGTTTGGTTCTCATGGTCAGGGAGACTCCTCTCAATTTAGTGCATCTTAGAAATATGACTACAGTAACTGAGATGGGGGGAATTATTTTTCCTCCTGCCCCTTCTTTTTACGCCAAACTTGAAAGTCTTGATGCAATGGTTAATCAAACCGTTGGAAGAGTATTAGATTTTTTTGAAATGGATTCAGACCTTGTAAGACGCTGGCAGGGCGTGAAAGGCGAAAGCGCTGAATAACCGAAACGTCAACTCTACAAAAACTATTTGTTAATTAACCCTTCTGGATCTACCAATGATATTTAAAAACTCAGCTCGGGTTCTTGGGTCGGACCGAAAATGACCAAGTAGCTTGCTGGTTACCATGGATACACCAGGTTTATGTATACCTCTAGTAGTCATACACTGATGGACTCCCTCTACAACAACTCCAACTCCTTTAGGTTTAAGTACATCATTGATGCAGTTAGCAATCTGTGCGGTCATTGATTCTTGGACCTGTAGTCGCTTGGAAAAGGTTTCTACAACTCTTGCTAATTTGCTTATTCCTACAACTTTGCAGTCTGGTAGGTATCCAACTTGAACCTTTCCAATGATTGGAGCAAGGTGGTGTTCACAGTGTGATTCAAAATCAATATCTCTTAGAACAACTAGCTCATCGTAACCATCCACTTCCTGAAAAGTGCGCCTCAGAAAATCTACTGGGTCTTCTTGGTATCCAGAGAACCATTCCTCGTAAGCTTTTGCAACTCGGGCAGGAGTAGATTGCAAGCCTTCCCGGCCGGGATCTTCGCCTATCCAGTTCAGCAGGGTCCTTACAGCCTTCTCAGCATCTTTTCTAGTTGGACGAGTCATTTTTTTCCTATGTGCTTGTTAGCATCACACAGTGGCGAAGCAGTCTAAGTCTGGTTAAGTTCTTGTGCAAGGATGTATTTTACAGATCTTTAATTTAGAACAAATGATATTTTACGATTCTGAGACGCTGGGTTATGGTGAATTATTAATTTTTTTATAATTTGATTAATGAGTACAAATGGGCTAATTCAAGCATTCGACAGTTGGCGGCACACGGGCGAACCAATGGTGCTTGCTACTGTGTATGAGACTAAGGGTTCAACTTATAGTAAAGCTGGACATCGAATTCTTATTGCATCTAATTTGGACTATCAAGGGCTGGTAAGCGGAGGGTGTCTTGAGGGTGATCTTGCAGAACGCGCTAAGGCAGTTATAGATGCTAATGAGCCAACTACAATAACATATGATATGCGCGATGATGCAGATGATCTATGGGGTCTTGGTGTAGGTTGTAATGGACTTATTCGTGTATTTCTTCAGCCACTGACGGCTATAGATGGGTATGAACCTTTTTCACAAATTGTTGAAAATCTTAAAGGGTCGGTTCGTAAAGCAGTAGCAACAGTGATTAATAGTAATACCGGAAATCTGCCGGTTGGCGCCACTTTATTATGGGCTGATGGTGACAACGTGTCCAAAGAGCTTAAATGTTTGCAAGCAGGTTGCCATGCTGCGCTCAATGCTAATGAAGTGATATTGAGTTCTGGGGAAAATGAAATGACTGTATTGTATTCACCCCTGCAACCTATACGACGGATTTTGGTCCTAGGTGCGGGTCTTGATGCATTGCCAGTGGTAAATATGGCAAGTGAATTGGGTTGGAGAGTTACGATAGCTGATCATCGCAAAGCCTATCTTGAAAAAGGGATTTTTGAATTAGCAGAACGTTCAATGCTCATTGAACCTGAACAAATGAGCCAAGAGTTAAACCCTGGTAGTTTTGATGCGGTTATTGTCATGAGCCATCATTTATTAACTGATCAGGTTTATTTAGAACAACTAGCTGAAGTTAATATAGGATATATTGGTGTGCTTGGGCCTGCCGACCGCAAAAAAAGACTACTCGATTCTCTTGATTCAAAAGCTGCCACTCTTCGTAAGCGATTAAAAGGTCCTGTGGGACTGGACATTGGGGCGACTGATCCTGAAAGTATTGCGTTGTCTTTATTGGCGGAAATACACGCGACTTTTGCTTGTAAGGTAGGTTAAAAAATGCACATAGTGTTGATCGAGTAGAGAGTTATAAGATGAAAATCTTAATGAAGATAGCTTTAGTGTTTGTGGTCTTAGTTCCCTATTTTTCTCAAGCGCAGTTGATTTCAGAGTTAGAGGGGATAGAGCCTGGATTTTACGAGCTGATATTACCGGGTACAGATAGGCGTTACACAATAGTTGTTCCTGAGGGCTATTCGCCGGGAGATTCTGTTCCCCTAGTACTGTCTCTACATTATGGAGGGAGCGTAACGCCCTTTTATGGACGAGGGTTGCTTGAGAACTTAATTGAGCCTGCTCTTAGAGGCTTAGGCGCGATCCTCGTTGCCCCAGACAGCGCGGCGGGAGATTGGTCAAACCCTGAGGCTGAGCAACATGTTTTGCAACTGCTTACTCACGTGATGAGGGTTTATAATATCGATGAACAAAAAACATTAGTTACTGGTTATAGCATGGGTGGTAGAGGGACTTGGTATCTTGCGTCAAGAAATCAGGACTATTTCAGAGCCGCTCTCCCAATTGCTGGATTACCAGAATCTAATTCTGGATCTATTGATTGGCAAATACCAATTTATGTAATCCATGGTGCTCAGGACCAAGTTCTTGCACTTAAACCTAATCAGTTGGTTGTTCAAGAATTACAATCAAGAGATAGTCCCGTGCAACTTGTTGTTTTGGATGGTGTGGGCCACTATGAGATTCCTCGATATCAGGAGCATTTAGCAGCAGCCGTTCCATGGATTAGAGAGTCATGGGGAGAGTAAGTGTTTTTTATAATAATTTACAAACTATGGTGGTAGTTTTTTAGATTGCAAAATAATTAATTATTGAAAAAAGTCTTTTATTTGGGCGTTATCGAGACACTTCAGGTGGTGTATTATCACGGTGTAAAATTAAAGATCGCCCTGCAAATTATAAATAAACCCAAGGGAACATAAAAATGAAACGTTATCTCAGGCCTTTGGCAGTAACTTTAGTTAACTCATTATTGGTTTTCGTGTCCTGTTTTCAGGGCTTGAATGCCCAGATATCTGATAGTGCTTCTGTGGCGTTAGTGGGTGCGCGCTTGTTTGATGGAACTGGACGTGATCCTCATGAAGAGTCAGTTGTCGTTATAAGAAATGGCCGAATAGAAATGGTAGGTGCCTTAGGTGATGTAGATATACCAGACGATGTTGAGAGAATAGATCTTTCTGGTAAGACAATTCTACCAGGATTTATCAATGCTCATGGACACTTAAACGAAGATCAGTCAGATAGGCCTATAAGGACTAAGTTGACTGAACAGCTTAGACTATATGCAGATTATGGGGTTACTTCGGTTGTTGTTCTCGGTGTTTTTTCTTTTGAAGAACTTGTAGTAGCAGACACTATAAATGATGAACAAGATCAGCTAGGTTTAGACCATGCCCGGGTATATGTAGCAGGGGATAGTTTGCAAAATCTTGCTACGGCAGATGAAGCTCGAATGAGAGTTAACGAGTATGCTAATGCAGGGGCAAATATCATAAAAATCCACATAACTGGTGGACCCAATGATATGACGCCTGAGGTATACGGGGCACTTATTGATCAGGCGCATTCACGGGGCCTCGGTGTTGCAGCACATCTTTATTACTTGGATGACGCGCATGGGCTTTTGGATGCGGGTGTAGATGTTATTGCGCATAGTGTTCGAGATCAGGCAGTTGATAACGCATTGATTCAAAAGATGCTTCAACAGAATGTTCCTTATATTCCGACTCTAACAAGGGATTTAGCACGATTTGTTTATGAAACAAGACCAGACTTTCTGGAGGATCCGTTCTTCTTGCGTAGGGTTAGCGCTTATCAGGGGGATGTTAATTATGTTACGGGAGATGAATATCAGGCTTTAAGTAGGAGTCCGCAGAGGCAGGTGGATAAGGAAGGATTAGCACAGGGGACTGAAAATCTTAAAACACTATCTGATGCTGGTGTCGTCATAGCAATGGGAAGTGATTCTGGAACAAATAATGGGCAATGGCAGGGTTACTTTGAACATACAGAGTTAGAGATGATGGTAGATGCTGGAATGTCGAACATGGAGGCCCTTGTATCAGCTACAGGCGGTGCAGCCAAAGCTATGGGGCTTGACCAGGATGTTGGTGTTTTGCAACCAGGGAGATGGGCGGACTTGCTTGTTCTAAACGCTAATCCTTTTGAGGACATTCGTGCAACCAGGGAGATTCATTCTGTGTGGATTGCTGGAACACCGCTAAATGGAGTTCCATAGCCTAGCTTTAAATAGTTGCAGAGATTAGAGAATAAATTAGATTCAAGGTGAGTTTCGGCATTTAATCATCAATTAATTTTTAAACATTACCAGCGAAATAATTTCGTAACTGTGCCTTCACTAAATCGATTTTGTTTACGAGGTAGTTCTATAAATCCCGTTGTTTGAGCGAGAGAAACAAAGTCTCCCGAGGTATTGGTTGGGCAGGGATGCGCCAATGATATGCCGTTTCTGCCCGCCTTCAGTTTTACCGGAAGGAAAAAGGCAAGGTTCGCTTTAAACACCACTTCTTCGGCCAGATAGGTAGTTTCTGGTTGTTTATGGTGTAGTCCCATTGCATGTTGTAATCCAGGGATTACATAACGGGTCAGACATACGAGAGTAGAAACTGGATTTCCTGGTAAACCAAAAATTGGCTTATGATCTTTACTGATTCCAAACCACATTGGGCGACCAGGTCGTTGTTCAATGCGATGAAAGATAGGTCTCGCACCAAGCTTATTAAGCACTTCTGGTACAAAGTCATAGTCACCCATGGAAACACCACCACTTAAAATTACTACATCGCTCTTGTCATGTAGGTCGGAAATTTTCTTTAACATGACTTTTGGGTCATCTTTAAGATTTTCTCGGGTAACTTTTGCCCGGCAGTGGCGCTCAAGGCTTGCCTCAATTGCATATTCATTTGACGATCTAATCTGGTGGGGCAAAATTTTTTCTTCTAGATTAACTAGTTCATCTCCTGTTGAAATGCACGCAACTAGAGGGCTTTCTGAAACTTTAATTTTTGAGTAACCAGCACTTGCAAGGATAGCCATCTCAGGCGGCCCAATTAAATTACCTGGAGATAGCAAATTGCTTCCTATTTTACGATCAGATCCACGCGAGTGAATAAATTGTCCTTTGGATATACTGATTTTGCTCTCAACTAAGACGTTTTTTTGATTTATGGTCACCTGCTCTATAGGAATTACGGTATCCACTGTGTCAGGTAGCATCGCACCAGTCATGATTTTTATGCATTCTGAGTTTTTTATGTCTGTAAGCGGTTGAACACCTGCACCTTGAGAGCCAACAAGATGATAGCGTCGTAAGCCTTGTTCCCAGTCATTAAATTTAATGGCAATTCCGTCCATAGTGACACGGTTAAAAGGTGGTAGGTCTCGCTCAGCTAGTACCTCTTCTTGTAATACACAGCCAATTGTTTCGCTTAGTGGTCGAACCACAGAGGAGAGCGATTGCATATGCTCAAGAATCAAGCTCTCAGCTTCAGCAACATCCGTCACTTTGTATATCCAATATATAAATAAGTTCTAATATCCATTTTAATTGGTCTCCATTACTTTAAGTTATTGATTTTCAGCGTTGCTTTCAATCTTTAGGGTTTTTTTCGCTTATTTGGTCAGTGCTATACTAAATGTAATTAAGGAGACTGAAATGGGCCGTATAATACTGTTCAGTCTAATAGGCTGTCTTGCCACAAGCGCGCTTTGGGGGCAAATACAAGGGAATAATCGCACCATTATTGGTAGGGGCAATGAATTTCTTTCTGCTGGAGCATTTTCTATTCGTATGGGCCAATATGATGAAGGTATTCGCCTTACCCAGCTTGGTCTGACCAGGTATCAGCCTAGTTTAGATGATCGAGCAGCTGCTCAATCTAACCTTTGTGCAGCCCATGCTGCCCGTGGTGAACCAATCATTGCGATAGATTACTGCACTGAATCTATAAGATTGGAAGAAAGGAACTGGCGAGCATACAACAATCGGGCTTACGCTTATTACTTGTTGGGGAGGCTATCTGAAGCAGAATCAGACCTTGCTGTTGCAGCAGGGATTAACTCAGATGCAAGGCAGGTTATACAGCTGAGGGGAATGATTAACGAACGAGGTCTGCGTCCTCGGGTTATTATGGAGGACCACCAATAGCACCTTCATTGAGACCTTTATGTTTGTATTTGCTTCTGTTGTGGATTGCGCCTTTTTCTTTTGGCCAGACACAGAGCCGGGGAGCACAGCCAATATTGGAACCCGAGCTTATTAATCATCTGGGTGTTTGGAACTGTATCTTATATGGTGATCCTGCAGCTGGGGATGAGAGAGTAATTCTTAACTTTGGACCAGATGGTTCAACTCGTATTGCAAGGCCAAGGCAGAATACACAGCAGCCATGGATGCCTTTATCCCGTTGGCAAATAGATGAGGTTTGGTTAAGTTTTACAGACTCGCGTATGCAGCGTACTTATAATGCGGATTTATCACGAACAGCTCTTGGCGGTGGGTGGGAAGCTTCCCCACTTATTGGAGGTTGGTGGTGCTCTGAGGCTGAACCTGAAATTGCTTCTAAGGCGCTAATAAGCCCATCTGGCGAACCTATATACATGACCGAGCCACTGATTCCAGAAGTTTTAGCTACACCAAGGTATCCGCGTATAGCTATTCGCGAAGCTAAAGAGGGTCGTGCAGTGGTGTGCTTCCAGGTTGATTCGAGTGGGAGGGTACAGGATCCACATTTTATTGAACTAACAGATCGGATTTTTCTTGCGCCAACACTTGATGCATTAATGTTATCTAACTATAAAGGTTGGTCTGAGGATCAGAATGAGAGGAATCGGCCTGCTTGTCGAAGTTTTGTTTATCAACTTGATCAGATTTATTAATTATTAAAAGAAAAGAATAAATTTTTGAGCAGCTCAATATTGTTGCGATTACTTTTTTGTAATGTCTTCTTTGCCACGATTAACTGAAGGTTCTGTTGGTCTCCGGCTAAGAGCGCTGGCTGTACCAATGGCTATAGGGTTCGTAGCTTTAAACTCCTATAGCATTGCTGATACATATTTTGTCGGTCAGTTAGGAACACTCCCTCTGGCTGCCATGAGTTTTACCTTTCCGATAACCTTCTCGATGATTTCTGTTGGATTAGGGATTGGTATCGGCACGTCTAGTTTGGTTGCGCGATTACTTGGAATGGGAGAAAGAAAATCAGTCCAAAGGATTACAACTCATGCCTTATTTTTAGGGGTAATATTTGGTTTGCTAATTTCTATTATTGGCTTAGCAACAATTCGGCCAGTTTTTGAGGCATTAGGCGCTGATGAACGAACAATTCCATTCATAACAGACTACATAGAGATCTATTACCTAGGAAGTATTTTTCTGATTTTGCCGATGATAGGGAATTTTGCTATCAGAGCGACAGGCGATGCTTTAGTGCCCGCCATCATCTTGACCCTATCAGCCGTGCTTAACATTATTTTAGACCCCTTATTGATATTTGGATTGTTAGGGTTTCCGCGGCTCGAATTACAGGGAGCGGCTATCGCTACAGTAGTTGCAAATAGCGTTACGTTTGTTGCAGCAATCTTTGTTTTATCCAAGCGTGAAAAATTAATTTTGCCTGGGTTCCTGTGTTTTTCTGGTTTGTGGGATTCATGGAAGAAGCTTCTTCACATTAGCGTGCCGGTAACTGCTACGAATTTGCTTGTTCCTGTAACCATGGGGGTTATTACAGCTTTGGTTGCAAGTTTTGGACCAGGAGCTGTTGCTGGGTTTGGCGTAGCCTCAAGAATAGAGTCGGTTGTATTTATAGCAATATTTGCATTGCAGTCATCTGTGGGTCCATTTGTAGGGCAAAACTATGGCTCGGGGAAATTAAACAGAGTGCAAGTCGCGGTCAACTCTTCAGTTAACTTTTTTATTTTCTATGGCCTACTGATGACAATAATATTATTTGCTACTGCCAGACCAATTGCGACCTTTTTTGATGATAATCCTTTGGTTGTTGATGTTGTGGTTGCATACCTTCGGATTGTTCCGCTCAGCTATACAGCATTCGGTATAATGATGATTGCAGTCGCCGTTTTTAATTCACTTGCCCGCCCAATGCCTGCGGCTGTATTGACGTTTCTAAAGTTCTTCGTTTTTTACCTGCCCTTAGCATGGGGTCTTTCAGTCCTAGTTGGTATAAGTGGAATTTTTTGGGCGAATACGATATCTCATCTATTATTTGGTGTGATTTCGTATGCCTGGCTCAGGCAGTTTTTGAAAAATATAGAAGGGAGCGTGACTTTAAGTAGGCAGCAGATAGATAGCTCACGCGGGATATTTTATTGAGATTTACTAGATTTAGTTCAAATAGCTTAAAAAATCATTAAAATACGCTAAAATACGTTAAAATACGTTAAAATACGCTAAAATACGCTAAATTAATTAAAATTAGTTTTGTGGCAGGCTGCTACGAATATCTGTGATTGAGTCTTCAGTAATTCTTAGCCATGCGCCTATCTCAAGTGCAAAAGCTTTATAGGATTCATAGACTTTGCCACTCATTTCATCTTGAGTTGCTAATTCCTCCATAACTTCAAGACTGATATCACGAAGGACTTCAAGCACTTCATCGGGAAACCGCCTGAGTTGAACGCCATGCTCCTCAACTAATGTTCTCAATGCCCTCTGGTTACGTGCGTTGAATTCAGAAAGGATGTAATCATTTTCAGCAATACATGCGGTACGAACAATGGTTTTTAGATCTTCAGGCAACCTTTCGTAAGCTTGTATGGATACAAGGCATTCCAGAGCCCCTGAGGGTTCTTGCCAGCCGGGGTAATAATAATACTCAGCAGCTTCATATAGACCAGCTGCTAGATCGTTATACGGCCCAACCCATTCTGTTGCATCAATAGTCCCTGTCTGCAAAGCAGTGTAAATTTCTGAGAGTGGAATATTGACTGGTAGCACTCCCGCTCTTTGCATAACTTCCCCGCCAAGACCTGGGATACGCATCTTCAGGCCGTTGAGGTTTTCAACAGATTTTATTTCGCGATTAAACCACCCACCCATTTGTGAGCCAGTGTTTCCTGCTGGAAAAGGAATGACACCAAGATTCTCATAAGCTTCCTGCCAAAGTTCCAGACCTCCGCCAAAATAAAGCCAGGCATTGAATTCATTTGGCAGCATGCCAAATGGGATACTTCCAAATAGTTGGGCAGCAGGTATTTGTCCCCGCCAATAGATTGGTGCGGAGTGACCTAGTTCTATATCACCCTGAGAAACCACATTAAGCACTTCCAATGCAGGTACTAATTCGCCGCCTGCAAATACATCCACTTGTATTCTTCCGCCTGATAACTCTTCAAGACGCTGCGCTAGGCGATTAGCTGATGTTCCATGACCTGGAAAGTTAGGTGGCCATGAAGTTACCATGCGCCACCTAACCCGTTCTAATGACTCTGCGGAGGAAGATGATTCCTCTGTTTGACTGCAGGCAGCAAGAGCTCCTAAACCACCATATAGAAAATTTCTTCGACGCATGGCTCTCATTCTGCCATTCAATTGTATTTCTAGAAAGGTGGTAAGTTTGTCTGATCTGTCTAATATTTATGATTAACGCTAAGAAAAGAAAAAATACGCAGCTTTTTATCGAACATAATTGTGTAGAAGGGTCCGCATGACAGACAATTACGTATATGGATATTGAGGAAAAAATTAGTAAAGACTTTGTTCGGCAGATTATCGAAGCTGATACTGCTGCTGGAAAAAATGATGGCAGGGTACAAACACGATTTCCACCAGAGCCAAATGGATATCTGCATATTGGGCACGCTAAAGCTATATGTCTTGACTTCGAAATTGCGAATGAGTTTGCTGGGCAATGCTATCTGAGGTTTGATGATACTAATCCGGAGAAAGAGGACATTGAGTATGTCGAGGCAATAAAAGAGGATTTGAGGTGGCTTGGTTATAGTTGGGATGGACGCCTTTCCTATGCATCCGACTATTTTTCAAAACTATATGATCTAGCGATACACCTTATCCGGGAGGGAAAAGCCTATGTTGATAGTCTGAGCTCTGAAGAAATTCGGTTGCTTCGCGGTACGCTAAAGGACCCAGGTAAGAATAGTCCTTATCGAGATCGTTCCACTGAGGAAAATTTAGCGCTATTTGCAGAAATGGCTAGTGGTGTATTTGAGGAAGGTGAGCATGTTCTGCGCGCCAAAATCGATATGACATCTCCAAATATTAATCTGCGTGATCCTACTTTATATCGTATTAGAAAAGTGTCTCATCAGAGAACAGGTGATAAATGGTGTATTTATCCAATGTATGATTTTGCGCACACTCTTTCCGATGCACTAGAAGGTACGACTCATTCTTTGTGTACCCTTGAATTTGAAGATCATCGTCCTTTGTATGAGTGGTTTTTAGAAAATCTTCCTGTTGCAAATAAACCACGTCAAATAGAGTTTTCTCGTTTGAACTTGATGTTTACAGTTATGAGCAAGCGCAAATTATCCCAGTTGGTTGATGAAGGGTATGTCGAGGGGTGGAATGATCCAAGGATGCCAACTCTCTCTGGTATAAGAAGGCGTGGTTATACTGCTGCATCTATTAAAGATTTTATTGGTCGAGTTGGGGTCACAAAAAAAGATAATACAATTGAGCTTGGTTCCCTAGAAAATTGTCTAAGAGAGGAGTTGAATGAAATAGCTCCTAGGCGTTTTGCTGTTCTGAGGCCCCTTAAGGTAATCATTGAGAATTATCCTGAAGACAAAGAAGAGTGGTTAGATGCATCTAATCATCCAAACCGCCCAGAATTAGGTACTCGACAGATTCCTTTTTGCAAAGAGCTCTATATTGAAAGTGATGATTTCAGAGAAGATCCGCCACGTAAGTTTCGAAGATTAAGTCCTGGTGTGGAGGTGCGGTTACGTTATGGATATATCATTAAGTGTGAAAGTGTAATTAAAGATAAGTCTGGCAAAGTTGTTCAGTTACATTGTACTTATGATTCTGCGACGCAAAGTGGTACTGAGCAAGGACAAAGAAAGGTTAAAGGTACAATTCACTGGGTTTCTGCAAGACATGCTATTTGTCGAGATTTACATTTGTACGATAGACTTTTCGTGGCCCCAAATCCTGATAAAGGGGATGGAGATTTTAAACAATATATAAACCCTGATTCCCTTGAAATCCTGAAAAATTCAATGCTTGAGCCCTCATTGGAAAATGCTAAGCCTGATGAGAGGTTTCAGTTTGAGCGTCAAGGGTATTTCATGATTGACTCAGAAGCTTCGGAGCAAACTGTTTTTAATCGTACAGTCACACTCAGAGATTCGTGGGCAAAAATTGAGCGACAAGCGATAACTCAATCAACAAAGAAAAGCTAGATATATTTTTTAAATTGAAATTACGGTTTTTTCGCAGTTATTGTTTGCACCTCCTCTTTGATCGCAATATCCGGTACTTCCCAGCCTCTTGCCCAATAAATAAATGGGGTATCAAAGGCTGCAATAAATACCTTGAAAACATACTTTGCTAAAGCAAGTTTAAAGGCGGTGATTAAATCAAAAATTCCCCACCAGACAATAACCGCATAAAGGATAGTGTCGAGGGCCTGAGATGTTATTGTTGATATGTTATTACGGATCCATAAATGTTTACCTTTTGTCCATCGTTTTAATTGGTGGAAACACCATACATCGAAACTTTGGCTTATAAGATATGCTAGAAGCGAGCCGAAAACGAACCTTGGTGTAAAATCTAAAATACTAGAGAATGCTTGGTGAATTTCGCCAGATAGCACTACTGATTCTGGACGCGTAGAAGGAAGGTAAAGCAGGCTCATGCTCATCATTACTACGACAATAACACTTACAGAAAAACCAAGAAGGACGGCCTTACTGGCTGCTACGCGTCCATGTTTTTCTCCAAGTAAATCAGTAGCAAAGAAGATTGTTGAATAAAATATCACTCCCAAGCTGGTCTCCATTCCCATAATCTGAGTCAGCTTAGGCCCTTGAAGGTTGGCGAGCAGTATTGCGAGAACGATTGCTGCGGTCAGACCGATACGCCCAAAAAGCCGGTAAAGTAACAACGTCATGGAGAGATCCAAGATCAGTGTGATTAACCACAACAGATTTTGGTTCTCGTGAAAAAAATTGATTGCACTGTCTGGGATCATTAGTTCAAGTGTCTCTGATCAGAGATCAAGGAATCAAGAAAATTTGTCTTTTTGGCGGAACAATATGCCCAAGATCTGAAACCCTCTTAGCTGGATCAGGTAGTATATTCATCATGAGCAAAAACATAACTCAATTAGCAGCGCCTGTGGATGTTAAAGATGCTTTTGGTAGGCCACTTCATGATCTACGCATTTCTGTAATTGATCGTTGCAATTATCGATGCCCTTATTGCATGCCAGCAGAGATTTATGGTGAGTCATACAAGTTTTTATCAAGAAAACATTGGTTAACTGCTGGGGAAATTAAGCGAATTGCTAGTTTATTTATACAGTTAGGAGTTGCCAAGGTACGGATAACTGGTGGGGAGCCGTTGCTGCGAAAAGATATTGTGGAGATAGTAAGCTCATTAAGTGATTTGCCAGGGCTTGATCTCGCTTTAACATCTAATGGTAGTTTGCTGGCGTCCCATGCAAAGGACCTAAAGAAAGCTGGACTTAAAAGAATTACTATAAGTTTGGATAGTCTTGATGAGTCGGTATTTAGTGAAATGAGCGGAAGAAAAGGGGAGGTATCTCGTGTTTTGCAAGGAATAGAAGCTGCTCAAAGTGTGGGTCTTACTCCGATTAAGATAAATGTTGTAATACAAAAGGGTAAGAATGATCATACAGTACTAGACTTGATAGATCAGTTTCGTGGCTCTGACACTATCGTACGTTTCATTGAATACATGGATGTTGGAACACTTAACGGTTGGCGCCTAGATGAAGTCGTATCCTCTGCTTCTCTCGTTGAACAGATATCGGCGCGGTGGCCATTAAAGCCTGTAGAGCCAAATTATCTAGGTGAGGTTGCCAATCGCTATATTTTTGAGGATGGTAAAGGTGAAGTTGGATTTATTTCTTCCGTTAGTGAGCCATTTTGTGGTGATTGCCATCGCGCGAGAATATCGGCCGACGGTACTATTTACACATGCTTGTTTGCTAAGGATGGCATTTCCATAAGAGAGCAGCTAAGAGCAGGAGCTAGTGATTCAGACCTAATTGGTTTCTTACAGGGTATATGGAGAAACAGGAAAGATCGTTATAGTGAACAGAGAAGAGAAAACAACGAGATTCGAAAAACTGAAAATTCAAGAGTGGAAATGTACAGGATGGGTGGCTAAATGCTTAGCCATGTAGACAAGTCTAACCATCCCACGATGGTTGATGTAGGCAAAAAAGAAACGACTCATAGAACCGCTTGCGCTCGAGCAGTCATTATTTTTCCTGAGGATTTGATAGAGGCCGATAAAGACCCTTTGTTAACAAAGAAAGGCCCTGTAATTGATACCGCCATAGTTGCGGGGGTTTTGGCGGCAAAAAAAACTCACCATCTAATTCCTTTTTGTCATCCTATTCCTATTGAAGACTGTTCTATAAAAATAGAATGGAACGCTAAAAAAGAACTTGAAGTTCTATGTTCTGTGAGAGCAACTCATAAGACTGGCGTTGAGATGGAAGCATTAACAGGAGCTTCAGTAGCAGCATTAACCGTTTATGATATGTGCAAATCATTATCTCATGAAATACAGATTCAAAAGGTCGTCTTGGTATCTAAGACTGGAGGAAAGACAGATTTTTTAGAATTAGAGAAACTATGATTCAAGTCACTGCAAAATATTTTGCCGTCTTTCGGGAACAGGCAGGTATAGAAGCTGAAGTTCTATCTACCAGCGTAGAAACTGCTAGAGAATTTTATGCTGAGGTTGCGATTCTTCATAATTTTTCTGACCCTGTGATGAATTGTAAAGTAGCTATCAATGATGAACTCGCTGGTTGGGATTCTGTTATTTCTGAAGGGGACGAAGTTTTATTTTTTCCACCGGTTGCTGGTGGCTAGAAGTTCATAGATTCGTGAGTAGTCCTGTTTTTAAAATTGCTAGCGAACCTATGAGTATCACCTCATTAAACCAAGAATTGAGAGATGAATCTGCTGGTGCCTACGCATCTTTTGAAGGTTGGGTCCGTAACCTTAATGATAGTAAAGTTGTTATTTCTTTAGAATATGAAGCACATACAGCAGTTGCCACTAGTGAAGGTGAAAAAATTCTTGTTGAAGCAATTGAAAAGTTTGAGCTTATAGCAGCTAGAAGTTTTCATCGTATTGGCCATCTTCAGATTGGCGATTGCGCAGTTTGGGTGGGAGTAAGCGCAATGCATCGTGGCCCGGCTTTTGAGGGGTGTCGTTATATCATTGATGAATTAAAGCATCGCCTTCCTATATGGAAGAAAGAGTATTATCTTAACGGAAATTCTAGTTGGATTAATTGTCAAACCGGTAATACATAGGAACCTGAAAGCAGAGAATTTACCTTTTATCACAGTCAACAGCTGGCAAAAGTCTAGTTTTTTAAGTTTTCCGCGTCTTCTTTTGTGTCAATATCGAAAGAAGCTTCTTGCATGGGTACGGCACTAATCGGTTTGATACTGTCTCTAATCAATTTTCGGGCACCAATATCGCCTTCAATTGTTTGTGCTTTACTCCAAAATGTTCTAGGTAAAATTACAGGCACACCAAGCCTATTTTCATAATAAGCTGCGGCTATATGTGACGGGCATTGGCTCCATTTTTGAACAAGACGGTTTAGGGATTTAATGCTTACATAAGGTTGATCAGAGACTAAAATTAATGCTGCCTTTGCGCATTCAGGTAATGAGGAAAGTCCTATTGAAAGAGAGCTGCTCATCCCTTTTTTCCATTCTGAATTAGTGATTGTGCAGGCATTTGGGTGCTGACTTTGAAGTAGTTTCTGTATTCTTAATGCATGTGCTCCAAGAACAACAAGTACTCTATCAGGTGTCACAAGTTCTGCAGTATTTACTGCATGTGCAATTAAACTTCGACCCTGGTATCTCAAAAATTGCTTAGGAGACTTTAGTCGACTTGAGTCACCGGCTGCCAGAATCAAGCTCCAAAGGTAACTGTTATTGTGATTATCTGATTTGGTCATTTCACGCACTATAACTTAGGTTTAAAACTTTAAGGAGTGGGGTTTTCTTGTTAGCCTTTTTGGTTATAGAACTAATTAGAGCAGATAGTGCTTGATAGAAAGTAATAATAGGATTTAAAGGATAGAAAGTTAGTGCGAATTCGTTTGGGTCTGGCTAGAAGGCGAGAAGCGCCTGTTATTGCTTTAATGTCGCGGGATTTAGTTGAGCATGGCATCCCATCATCATGGAATGAAGACAGGGTTCTTAATTGCCTTGTTGATTCTAGCTTTGTAGTGGTAGTGGCTCGACACATTCGACAAGTCGCAGGGTTTGCTATAGCAGAATTTACTTATAACAAAATTCATCTTGATCTATTAGCTGTTAGCCAGGGTTACCAACGCCAGGGTATAGGCAGACAATTGATAGAGTGGCTTGAGTCCTCTGCTAAAACATCTGGACGCAAGATTATGAGTCTTGAGGTACGTGCTTCTAATACCGGTGCCATGGGCTTTTATAATCGTTTAGGCTTTTATGAGGAGAGCGTAAAACATGATTATTATGCTGGGAAAGATGATGCAATTTGTCTGCATCGCAGACTAAATTCTGGGTTAGCATCGATAGATTCCTGTTAAAAAGGAGTCATATAGGCTTTGTTAGCCCTATTCATGGAGTACACTGTAATCTAATTCGTCTTTAGAGAAAAAAATGAAAAATAAGATGATATTAAGAAATTTATTAAACCTTTCAGTAGTCGGGCTGTGTGGTATGTGTTCAAGCCTAAGCGCACATCATGGCGGTGCCGTATATGACTTAACTCAACAGGTTACTTTCCGCGGCGAGGTAACTCAATTTAGATTTGTTTATCCTCATGTGCTTGTTTATTTCTCTGTGGAGAGTGAAGATGGACAGGTTGTGGAATGGTCTGGGGAAATGACTACTCCAAACAGGTTAGCGCGCGGAGTTGGAGGCGGAGGAGCAACTAATATTGTACGTTGGACAACCGAAACACTTCAGCCTGGTGATGCAATAGAAATTTCAGGTGAAATTGCTAGAAATGGCGCCCCATCGATGCGTATACGTAGAATAATAGACGCTGATGGTGTTGCACTATTGGGTGGAACAACTCTGGGGCGTGCAGCTAGCCCGATTGTGACTGAAGTGGCGTCTTCAGAACAAGTTGTTTCTGGGTCAGATCTTACTGGTATGTGGAGGTGGAGTTACAACGCTAGATGGCAGAACTACGCATTTACAGAAGATTTGCCTGTTATGACAGATTGGGCAAGGGTTCGTTTTGATGATTCAAAACCCACTTTCGGGCCTCGTGGTGTTGCTGTTGGCGAAACAAATGACCCTGCTTATCAGTGCCTCCCGCCGGGCGTACCAAGGATTTATGCTCACCCCGCTCCATTTGAGATTATTCATACACCCAACCGAGTTATGATTTCGTATGAGTATCAGGGTTGGGTTCGCCAAGTATATACAGATGGGCGAGAACACCGCCAAGGTAGGCCCCCTTCTTGGATGGGAGAGTCGATCGGGTATTGGGATGATGATGTCCTTGTTATTGATACAAGAAACTTTAATGACAAAACCTGGATTGATCGGCGTGGTCTTCCACATAGTGATCAATTGCGTGTTATTGAACGTATACAGCGTACTGGTGAAAATGAGTTGGTTATTGATATAACAGTTGAAGATCCTATTGCATTTCCTGAGCCTTGGACTGCACGTCGGGTTTTTCAAACAGTTAATTGGCGATTGGAGGAATCTGTTTGTCTAGATGACGAGTCCTTTACAGAGTTTGAAGAGGCTGTTATTAATTTTAATGATAATCAGGCAGTAAACCGATGAAAAAAATTAAATATTCGAGCCAAGAGAGTTTATGTTTGCCTTCGGGTAATTACAAAGCATTCAATCCTATTTTAAGGGCCACCATTTTCTGTTTAGCAGTTACGGCTTTTAGCTGTACATCTTCAGACCCTATACAGTCTTTAGAAGGCTTAGCGCTGGATGCTTTGGCACAGATAGATGGCGAAATTCAGGTTTCAGGGCTACGTGAGTCAGTCGAAGTTATCCGTGATGAGTGGGGAATTCCTCACATTTATGCTCAAAATGAAGAGGATCTGTTTTTTGCCCAAGGGTATGTCATGGCCCAAGACCGGCTTTGGCAAATGGAGATGTGGCGGCGCTGGCGTGAAGGTCGACTCGCTGAGATTTTTGGGCCAGTAGCACTCGATTATGATCGCCGTACTCGCTTAATGATGTTTAGGGGCCCATTCAATGAGGATGAGTGGACTAGCTATCATCCTGATGCTAAAAAACTATTTACGGCCCATGCTAATGGTGTCAACGCATTTATTGAAGATAATAAAGATAACCTCCCGGTAGAGTTTCAGATGACTGGCATTTCCCCAGAGCCCTGGTCTGCAGAAACTATTGTTTTGCGCTGGGCATCGCTTGCAGTACCAAGTGTTCGTGGGCATGCAATTCATGAAGTTCAGCTTGCATTAAATGTTGCAAAACTTGGTGTGGAGGAGGCTAATCGTATCGCAGCACCAGATCCATGGGATGAACTAATAGTTCCTGAAGGACTAGATATAAGCATTTTTACTGAAGAGCTGCTTGAAGCTATGCGTAAAGGTGATGATGATCCTTTTGTTACAGGGAGACTGCCTCCCTTAGAAATTATTGAACCATACGCCTCAATGGGTTCGTCAGAAAATTTACAGGTCTCACAGATTTCCCCGAGGCCAATTGCAACAGAGGGAAGCAACAACTGGGTAATGAGCCCACACCGATCTCCGACAGGTGTTCCAATCTTGGCAAATGATCCGCACCGCCGCATAGAAATGCCAGCCCTTCGTTATTTTGTGCATCTTGTTGCCCCGGGATGGAATGTCATTGGGGGTGGCGAACCACCGTTTGCTGGTGTGGATGCAGGGAATAATGAACATTTAGCATGGGGATTCACTTTTGCAGGTACTGATATGGTCGATGTATTTGTTGAAGAGTTGCATCCTGACGACCCTAATTTAGTGAGATGGCAAGATGGCTGGGAGCCTCTTCATATTATTGAAGAGGAAATACCTGTAAAGGGACAGGATCCGGAACCTGTGGTTTTGAAATTTAGTCGTCATGGACCTGTTTTTTTTGAAGATATTGATAATCGCCGTGCCTTCTCTGTTAGATCAGTTGTTCAGGAACATGGAACTGCTGCATATAAGGGAAGCTTTCAGATGGCTCAAGCTGAAAGTTGCGAGGATTTCTTTGATAGAGCAATGCACTGGCTAGTGCCTAGTCATAGTCTCATTTGTGGGGATGTGGAAGGAAATATTGCTCTGCAGGTGACCGGCTTCACACCAGACCGTAATGGTTGGAACGGTCGGTTGCCGGTGCCAGGAACGGGTCAATACGAATGGCGTGGTTTTCGTACAGATCTTCCGCGGGAATATAATCCTGAGAGAGGTTATATAGCTACTGCCAACAACAATGTTCATCCGTCTGGTTATGAGGGCAGGCCAGTTTTTTACCATTCCTCTATAGGCGTTGAAACGTCGAGAATAACAAGACTTCATCAGCTTTTAAGCTCGGTCGAAGCACCTTCAATCGAAGAACATATTGAGATGCAGCAAGATGCCTATTCTCTGGCAGGTGAGAGGGACATTCCTTTGTTTAGTGGGTGGGTTTCAGATGATTCTGATATTGAATGGGCAAGGGAATTGATTGAAACCTGGGATGCAACGCTTTCTAGAGACAGTATTGCTGGCGCGCTTTATGTGCGTTGGAATGAAGAAGTGGATGAGAGAGCGAGACAGACTGATATTGCCTTCCAACAGCGTCGCGTTCATATAGAGGCAGGACTCAGATCAGCTATTGAACGTTTAACACAAGAACTTGGGCCTGATAGAGATCAGTGGCGCCACGGTCGTGTGCATGCAAGCCCGCTCCAACATATGTTTATTCCTGACTTTAATTTGCCAGCAGTTGAGAGACCAGGTGGCTTTGGATCCCTTAACGCTACAGGAGCAAACTTTCGACGGATTATAGATTTGGCGGACTTAGATCGTTCTGTTGCTACCAATGCCCCTGGACAATCAGCACAACCTGGTAGTCCTTTTTATGGAGATCTGACTGAAACCCTAGGAAATGGAAGCTATTTTCCTCTCCTAAACACAAAAGAAGCTGTTGAGAGCCGAGCAGCTCACCGACTCACTTTAAAATCAGTTAATGATTAAGGTACTTCCCCTAGGAATAAAAATGAAAAGAAATATTCTGATGCGTGTGTTCTATTGTGTTTTACCTGTCCTATGGACTGTACCTGTCGTTGTTGCACAAGAAGAGAATCCTTCTGAGCCGTGGAACTGGTCTGATGACTATGTGCATTCTGTGGTTAATCAGGTTCGAGCTGGTCGTGATCTTAATCCATCAAGTTGGCCTGATAACTCGCGTGTCGCTGTTCTTTTCTCATTTGATGTGGATAACGAAACGGTTAAGGGCTTACGTACAGGAGATCCCAGTATAGGTACTCTTTCAGAAGGACAATATGGTGCCCGTGTTGCACTTCCACGTGTGCTTAGCGTTCTAGATGCCGAAGCCATACCAGCAACATTTTTTTTTCCTGCTTGGAGTTTAAAAATAGCTCCTGAGCAGGCGGAAATAATTATGGCATCAGGCAGGCATGAAATTGGTGTGCATGGTTGGATTCATGAAATGAATACTGCTCTCGATGGGGAAACTGAAGAACGTCTTTTGCGCCAGGCTACTGACACTATTGAGGCGATAAGTGGGGTTCGACCGGTTGGTTACAGGGCACCTTCATGGAATCATAGTGCTAATACACTGAGTATTATTCGTGAGATGGGGTTTCTTTATGAAAGTTCTTTGTTTGCTGATGATCGGCCGTATGAGTTGCTTCAAAATGGCGAACCAACAGGACTGATTGAGCTACCAGTAGACTGGGTTCTAGATGATGCTCCATTTTTTAATGCTTTGGGCAATCGGTATATGAATCCCAGAGATATACTGCAAGTATGGATAGATGACTTTGACCGCGCATGGGAAGAACAAACAATGTTTCTTCTCACTATGCACCCTCATGTCATAGGTCATCGAGCAAGCATTGTGGCTTTGGAAGGACTTATTGGCTACATGAAAACTAAAGAGGGTGTTTGGTTTGGTACTTTAGCTGATGCCGCTTTGTGGGTTCATGATCAAGCCGGTTTGTAATCTTATTAAACCAACCTTTACTAAGAATATTTAAATTTGGCTGGTGATTTTTTCACTGATTTAGTGTTTTTAATTCATTAGATTTTTTTCCGTAGTTATAAATTTTTCATGAATTGTAAGCCTCAAAGGGGTAATGATGAATAATAATTTTTTAGATGAACTAACTGCAGGAAGTTCTCCAACAAATATGCAGATCGGTTACTTTTTTATGCGTATTTTATTAGGCATAAATTTATTTTTTCATGGTTTTATGCGAATCATTCAGCCCGGTGGTGTAGCAGTTTGGGAAGAACCTATGGCTGCAACTTTTCAGGGGACGTTTTTACCAATGATAATTGTCCATGCGTTTCTAAACATGATTCCATATATTGAAGTAGTGTTGGGCGCTATGACTATTCTAGGTTTCTATACGCGCTGGGCTTTATTGGCAGGTATTTCTTTTTATGTTTTGCTTATGTTTGGACACACAGTTCGGCAAAACTGGAGTGGTGTTCACATTGTTATGCATTATGGATTTTATTATTGGGTTTTACTTGTATTAATTGGGCAGAATTGGCTTGCTCTAGATAATCGAAGAGCTATAAAAAATAGTACCTAGGGATTGTGCTGTGTTTATAACGTCACGGAAAAATTATGATGGAAATTGAAAGAATTAACCCTGATAGCTTATATAAACATCCCAATTTCACGCGAATTATTACTGTGAAAGGACCAATGAAATTGATTTTTATAGCAGGACAAACACCATCTGATGAAAATTATTATCCTGTATCCGTTGGAGATTATCGTGCACAGTACATTGCGGTAATGAAAAATCTAGAAATACAATTGAAAGCAGCAGGGGCAGATTGGAATGATGTGGTTTTTCGACGAATCTTTGTTCTCGATGTTGAAGAGTTTAAAAGTAAAACAAGGGGAGAGGGGGCGCCAGAATTTGGTGATCCAGATAACCCACCACCAACAACCCTAATTGGTGTAACAGAATTAGCTGATAAGGACTTTTTAATTGAGGTTGATCTTATGGCTGTGACTGATGTCTGAACAATTTTTTCGGTAATACATTTAAATTTTAGGGGAGTTATTGTGAAAAAAAGTAATGTTATTTCTCTTTCTCTGCTAGTTCTTGTGTTGGGGGTATTTATTGGCTTTCAGATAACTTTTACATCTGCATGGAGTCAGCCTAACTGGCACCAAACTCAGTCAGGACGTTCTGTAATTAGTCCTGAAAATTACCCTTACTTTGGGTTTCCCTACAGTCCTGGAATTCTTGTGGGAGATACGCTCTATATATCTGGTCATCTAGGCCGAGATCCTCAGACAACTGAGTTGGTGGAGGGGGGTATTCAGGCTGAAACTCGTCAGGCTATAGCTAATATTCAAGAAGTCCTGACAGCTGCTGATATGAGTTTGGAAAATGTTGCAACAGTTACAGCTTTTATTACTGATATTAATGATTTTCCAGAGTTTAATTCAGTTTATAGAGAGTATTTTCCAAATGATCCCCCTGCAAGGGCTACGGTACAGGTTGCCGCCTTAAATGTTGGTGCTCAAGTAGAGCTACAGATGATTGCTGTTAGATAAAATTCATTCTTTTACTTTGTTATTTTGTTAGGCAAGATTACTTATTTTCTAGTTGATGATTTTTAAGTGGAACAAATCAATGGAGAGTAAATGTCTCAGTTGATAGAAAGAGAATTTATTCCATTAAGTATTGCGATACTTAGTGTTTCTGATACGCGAAATGAAGCTACTGACCAGTCGGGTGCGCAGCTTGTGAAGAGTTTAAGCAGTGTAGGTCATCAATTGTATGAAAAGGTTATTGTCAAGGATGATCTTAAAGAAATAAGCGACCAAATATCAAAATGGATTGCTGATAAGAATGTTGAAGTGGTTATTTCTACAGGAGGAACTGGAGTTACAGGACGGGATGGAACACCAGAGGCAATAGAGCCGTTACTTGAAAAGACTATTGATGGTTTTGGCGAATTATTTCGTGCATTGTCATATGAAGAAATTGGCACTTCAAGCCTTCAATCAAGATGCCTTGCAGGCGTAGCAAATGGCACTTATATTTTTTGTCTTCCTGGGTCAACTAATGCGTGTATAACTGGATGGGAAAAAATTATTTCATTGCAATTAGATTATCGAACTAGGCCGTGTAATCTCGTCGAGCTCTTGCCTCGGTTAAAAGAGAATAGTTAAATAAAGGCTTCAGTGGCCGAGGGGTGGTCGGAAACGACCTGAGAAGCTAACCGCAAGGTTTGTTAACCCTTTGAACCTGATCCGGTTAGTACCGGCGAAGGGACGGAAAGTTCTATAGTCATCCCTGCTCGCTATACGAACTGGATTTCTTGTTATTAAGGAGGTCCATTTTGATTAGTACTTGTTGGCGGTTTTTTCTAGAGTTTATCGGTTCTGCAGCTCTAATTATTTTGGGCTTTAGTTCACCCCTGCCTGTTTTAGCGCAAGATTCTTTCACATCGCTTGAAGAAGTAGTGGTAACAGCAGGTTTTCGTGAACAAGGCCTAATGACTAGCCCGGGTAGTATCACCGTTATAAATGAGTCTGTTGTCAGCAATCGCGGAGCACAACACTTAGAGTCAGTATTAAGTGTCTCTCCAAATGTTAATTATTCAGGTGGTTCTTCTCGTTCACGTTTTGTGCAAATTAGGGGAGTTGGTGATTTAGAACAGTTTGTTGATCCTAAGCATTTTCCTTCTGTTGGGATTTTGATTGATGATATCAATTTTGGAGGCACTGCAAATGCCGGGATGCTGTTTGATGTTAATCAGGTTGAGATTTCTCGGGGGCCACAAGGTACCCAATTTGGGACAAGCGCTTTGGCAGGGCTTGTGAATATTCGCAGTAATCGCCCAACAAATTACTTTGAAGGTTATGCTGAGATTGGGGTAGGGGATTATGGTAGTCAAAATGCAGGTGGCGTAATAAGCGGCCCTATTAGCGCAAGTACCTCAGGGCGACTTTCTGTGCACAAGAACATTGGAGATGGATATATCAATAATATCCACTTAGGGCGTTCTAATACCAATGGTTATGATGAAACCACCATACGAGCATCTATCGAGTTGCAGCCAAAGGATAGTTCGAGTTTTGAAGTGACAGCCTTCTATTTCGATGGTAACAATGGTTACGATGCTTTTTCGCTAGACAATTCAAGAAATACTTTGTCAGATAAGCCAGGCCATGATAATCAGGATACCCTAGCGTTAGCTTTGCGAGGTTTTTGGCAATTAAGTGAATTTGTAAACTTGGAAGCAGTTGCTACTTGGTTAGATAGTGACCTTGAATATAGTTTTGATGAAGATTGGACTTATGTTGGAATATGTGACGGAACATTGTGTGATCCCGTACTAGATTATTATTCCAATACAGATAGTTATCTAAGAGATCGGAACGAAATATCTTTTGATTCGCGTTTGTTGGGAGATTTTTCTTTTATAGGTTTAGGCAATACGCAATATGTTTTGGGCGTATATGCACAGAGAAGGGATGAGGATTTACACAGACAGTCTTATGGAGACTTTTTTAGTTTTTATGAGACTGAAAGAAGCGCTATTTATGCCCAAATAGATTCTGACCTTACTGAGCGGTTGAGCATCACTGCTGGTATGAGATATGAAAGTTTCAAGGATGCTTATAGAGATAGTGTCGCACTTAACTCAAATAGCGATGACCGCCTCCGAACTGGTGACTTAACCCTTACATATCTTATGGGTGAAAACTCGCTGCTTTATGCGACCATATCTAGTGGCGCTAAGGCTGGTGGGATAAACACAGAAGCTAGTGCAAAGCTGGCTTCTATGCAAACAGCTTTCCAGGCATTTATCAGACCTCGACTAGTGTTTGGCAGAGAAGCTTTGGTTAATAGGGAAATTGGGATAAAAGGGCTCTATCTTGATGACCAGTTAACTATGCGAGCTTCAGTTTTCCATATGAGTAGAGACAATGCACAGCTGGAGTCTTGGATGTATGACGCTGCTGGATACCTATGGATCGGATTTCTCGATAATGCTGATGGGACTAACTGGGGGTTGGAGACTGAGATTAGTTATCAATTCTCAGACAGAGTTCAGTTGTTAGGCTCCCTTGGTCTGATTGAGGCTGAGGTGGAGAATATTAAAACGTACGATCTGGATATTTATGATTTTGTAGATCGAGAAAATATTGATCAGACTAAATCTCCACATTGGCAGTACCATTTTGGAGCTAATATTTCCCTGACGGATAGAATGAGTTTTCAATTGGAGCTTGAAGGCAGAGATGCAAGTACTTTTGGTTACTACCATGCACAAAAAATTGAAGGTTACGATCTATTGAATGCAAGCCTAAGTTATCAAATGGGTAAAACAGAGCTTTTATTTTGGGGAAGAAATTTGTCTGATAAAGATTTTTCTGTTCACGGTTTTTACTTTGGAAATGATCCTAGAAAAGGGTGGAAAAATGAGACTTATTATCAATATGGAGAGCCCAGGGTCATAGGTTTTGCGGCACGTTATTCTTTTTAATGCCGAACGCAATTGAAAAGGATTATTTCATTTTAAAAGAAAACTATTGTGAGTGAGAATTTGGCTTCAGTATTTTCGGCAGTATCATTTGCCGAATTCATGGCTGTATTTCTTGCGGTGATTTATCTTGTTCTAGCTATAAAACAAAATATTTATTGTTGGTTAGCGGCTTTTTTAAGTTCAGTCTTATACATCGGCATATTTTCTTCAGTGCAGTTATATATGGAATCCATACTGCAAATTTTCTATGTAGTAATGGCAATTTATGGTTGGTATCAGTGGCGTCATGGCATAAAGCGAGACGTTGGTATAAAAATAAATACTTGGCGTATTCGTAAGCATGTCATAGTAATCATGATTATTGGCACATTTTCATGGTTGTTTGGCTGGATTATGAGTCATACTGAATCCGTATTCCCATTTTTAGATGCTTTTACGACAATTGGTGCGGTAGTGGCGACCTTCATGGTTGCTCGTAAGGTGCTGGAGAACTGGATCTATTGGTTCATAATCGATTGCGTTTCAATTTATCTTTATTTGTCTCGTGAGCTGTATTTCACTGCTCTTTTATTTCTTATTTATATTTTTTTGATCGTTATTGGGTTGAGGACATGGTGGCGAGAATATCGTGAATCTTAATAACGGAATACATGCTGAAGAGATAAAGCGTTTATGTAGGCGGCTAAAATTAAACCCAAAGAAGGTATCAGTTAAATCTCTATCTGGAGGGTTAAGTAATAGAGGATTTCTTTTTTCTTGTCATAAAAAAAACTGGATGGTTCGGTTACCTAAAAAAGGACAGAAGTCGCAGTTGAAAGTTCTGGATGTCTCAATAGAAAGTCGCTTGCTAAAAGTGGTAGCTAACGCGGGGATAACTCCAGCATTATTCTTTGACGATAAACATACAGGAGCACTAGTAACATTTTATATAGAAAACGCTATTAGTTGGAACGCTCAAATAGCAAGCCAGCCAGAGAATTTAAAACGAATTGCAACGACACTTCGTACTCTCCACTCAATAAAATTAGATTTTACGCTCCCTTCGTTTAGGCCAGCTCAGCTCTGTGAAAAGTTTTTAGATATTTTGATCACTCCAGTGGGAAGTAGAGTTAGGAAATTAAGAAAAGAACAAAAGAGTTGGCAGGAAGAATTTGCAACTTTGGCAAAAGCATACGAAAAAAAGTTCCCCCCGATTACACTTTGCCATCACGATTTAACAGGGACAAATATACTTGATGCTCAGCAGTTATGGTTAGTAGATTTCGAGTACGCTGTTCAGGCGCATCCAATATTGGATATTGCTAGTCTATCAGCGTTGAACGCACTTAGTATGCAACAGAGTTTGTTGCTCGTAGAATCTTACTATGGAGAGGATCCAGTTCCGTTCAGCAAAAAACAGTTAAATGAGGTCATAAGACTAGAAAAACTGATCGCATATTTCTGGGCGTTAACTCAGATAAATGATGAAGATAAGAATTCTAAAGTCAGCTATTTTGCTGACTCCATGGCAGCGATGCTAAGGTAACTGTCCTCTGTAACAAAATTACACGGAACACGGAGTCTCTTGTGATAAAAAATGTCACTTTTTTAGGTCTTGGTGTCATGGGGTTTCCCATGGCTGGTTGGTTACAGCGTGCTGGCCTTGAAGTTACTGTTTTCAACCGAACCGCAGAAAAAGCTGAGCGTTGGTGTGAAGAATATGGAGGGACAAAGGCAGAAACGCCGGCTGATGCTGCTAATGGTGCTGAAGCTGTTTTTAGCTGTCTCGGTGATGATCCTGATCTTCGGGAAGTAATACTTGAACAAGGGGTTTTTGAAAGAATGGCATCAGGCGCGCTATTCATTGATCACACTACAGCATCAGCAGATATGGCACGTGAGATCGAGAAAGCCGGTTCTGAAAAAGGTATTCAATGTCTCGATGCTCCGGTGTCAGGGGGACAAGCTGGTGCAGAGGGAGGGCAACTTACCGTGATGGTCGGTGGTGAGAATAGTGCATTTGAAAGCGCAGAACCTCTAATACGGTCTTATGCCAAAACAGTTCGCTTAGTAGGTCCAGCTGGTTGTGGCCAGCTAACAAAGATGGTTAATCAAATTGCCATAGCAGGCTTAGTTCAGGGTTTGGCTGAAGCTCTTAATTTTGCTTTGCAGGCAAAGCTTGATCCTGAGGCTGTGGTTGATGTGATCTGTGGAGGAGCTGCACAATCCTGGCAGATGGATAATCGTTGGAAAACAATGGTTAATGATGAATTTGATTTTGGTTTTGCTGTGGAATGGATGCGCAAAGACCTTCGTATTTGTTTGGACGAGGCACGCCGAAATGGTGCAGAGCTTCCAGTAGCCGCCCTTGTAGATCAATTCTATGCAGATGTTGTGAGAATGGGCGGTAATCGCTGGGATACATCCAGTCTTATCGCACGGCTTAATCGGCATAAAAGTGAGTAATGAAAGATATTTTAGCTGATCTTTTGCGACTGCTTGAATTAGAGCGGTTAGAAGATAATTTTTTTCGTGGTGAAAGTCGTGATGTAGGCAGTAGCCGTGTCTTTGGTGGTCAGGTTCTAGGCCAGGCTCTTATGGCCGCAAACTATACGGTTAAGGAATGCGAGGTACATTCTCTACATGCTTATTTTTTGAGACCAGGGGATGTTAAGGCGCCTATACTTTATGAGGTTGATCGTGCTCGTGATGGGAAAAGTTTTACCAATCGCCGCGTGGTTGCGATTCAGCATGGAAGGCCTATCTTTAATATGGCTGCATCATTTCAGATTCCTGAAGAGGGATTTGAACATCAAGCAAACAAGCCGGATGTACCGGGGCCAGATGATCTTTCTGATATCAGCAGTGTTACAGAAAAAACTCTTAAAACTCTACCGTTGGAGATTCGACGTTTTCTGACTCGCAAGAGACCAATGGAAATGCGACCAGTAGATCCAATTGATTTTACTAGTCGTGAACCTCGGGACCCAGTTCGTCATGTATGGATTCGTACAGTTGATAAATTGCCCGATGATCCGGATCTACATAGGAGTGTATTAGCATACCTGTCAGACTATTATTTTGTTGGAACAGCAACTCAGCCACACGGAATCCGATGGGAGCAGAGAAATGTGCAGATGGCAAGCCTAGATCATGCAATGTGGTTTCATCGCCCGTTTAGGGCTGATGAATGGCTTCTGTATGCGATAGAGAGTCCAAATGCATCGGGAGCTAGAGGTTTGGCTACAGGAAGGTTCTTTACCCCAGGTGGAACACTAGTTGCCTCAACTGCTCAGGAAGGGTTGATTCGTGTTTGGCCAGAAACTAATTAGTTTTGATGCCTAATGTTTCAGAATAACTTTCTCTACTGATTATTTAGATGCTTATCAAAAAACTTCATGTATAAGGAAAAAACCTCCTCTTGAACCTCATCAGGTTGTGATGGACCGCCTGGTCTTTGACGTAATAGTGAATAGCCATGTTCAGGATGATCGAAAGATGCCCAAGCAACTTCTTTGCCAGCCTCGACAAACCACTCATAGGCAAGTTGATAGAGGCCCTGTAAATGATCATGCTCACGGCCAAGAATCAATAATGGTGTTTCTGATTGCCTGATTCGCTGCATGGAAATCTCTTTATCAGAAACACTTCGAGCAATCTCAATGTTATGGAGATCTCTTTCACCAGCAGAGTTAAGAGAGGTTGCTGACACGTCAACCGCAAGATATTCTAGCGCAGCTGCCTCGCTTGCGACTCCGGCACCAATGTTCATAAGTGCCGTACCTTTTAGAATTATTTCGCCCGAGTGACTACTTCCAATTGCACCGATTTTTTGTGGGTCAGTATATGGCAGCGCCTGAACATGTTTCACAATAGAAATATAGTCATCAGAATCTAGAGTTGCTGCAGACTGCAGTCTATTGTTTCCTCCGCTAACAGTATCTGCAAGAAGTTCAGGTGATGTTCTTTCGTTATATAACTCTGGAATCTCATTGCGAAAATTTAAATAGGCTGTCGCATAACCACGCTCTATGAGCCGATCCATTAGTTCTTCAACATCCTTCATTGCCTGATCAATCTTAAGTAGTCCGTCTCTCCCTTGGCCTGAGCCAACAAGAATAAGAGGGAATGGGCCATTGCCGTCTGGCTTTCTTACTCCGATTGGCACGTAGATCTCATCGCGTGTCAGTACCAGATGAAGTTCCCAGGAACTACCGGACTCCGGTAGTGATTGTTCAAGTGATATATAGGGTGCATTTGAGTGCTTGATAACTGAGCTTTGCGGCTGCGCCTTAGTAGAAATGCTGACAAGATTTGCTGAGATAAGTGTAGCAAAAATAATTTTGGGTGTTGAAATGCCCATGGCGAGGTCCTTTGTGTTTTTTTAAGCGATTATTTACAGGGATTTCAGTTCTTTGCGATAAAAAATGCCACGCTGAACGTAGTGCTCAGCATTTTCTTTTATTGACTCAATTTCTTTGTCGGTTACTTCGCGGATACGTCTAGCAGGTGATCCTATAATCAGGGAACGATCAGGAAACTCTTTACCTTCCGTTATCAGAGCTTGTGCGCCCACTATACAGTACTTACCAATTACAGCTTCGTTAAGTATGGTTGCGCCCATGCCGACCAAGGATCTTTCCCCAATATAGCAACCATGCGCTGTTACAGAGTGACCGACAGTGACTTCTTTCTCTAGAACTAAAGGCATACCAGGGTCTACATGAAATACTGAACCATCTTGTACATTAGAGCGTTCACCTATGGTGATCACGTCATTATCAGCTCGCAGCACCGAGTTAAACCAAATGCTTGAGTCTTTGCCGAGAATAACCTTTCCAACTACAGTAGCGGTTGGAGCGACATAGAAATGATCACCATCAGTTTGAATGCTACTTTTTCCAAGGTTATAGAGCACGGATAAGAACTCTCCAGATTATTTATTATATGCCTAGCATAATTTGTTTTTCTAGATAATGTTTATTTATTGTGTTGCTTGGTTAGCAACTGCCGTAGCTGCAGCATCAATTTTTTTGGTATCCCCAAGGTAATTAGCACTCAATGGTTGCAGGTCACTGTCAAGCTCATAAATTCGGGGGACCCCTGTGGGGATATTGAACTCTGTGATTGCCTCATCAGAAATAGACTCGAGCATCTTGGCAAGGGCTCGTAGACTATTTCCATGAGCTGTAATAAGGACATTTCGCCCCATTATCAGCTCTGGAGCGATGATTTTTTTCCAGTAAGGAAGGACTCTCTCTAGAGTCATTTTTAGGGATTCCGCCTCAGGTAGTTCGCTATTCATAAGATTTTTGTAACGTTGATCATTTTTAGGATGACGCTCATCTTTGTTGTCAATGGGCGGTGGAGGAATGTCATAACTTCTCCTCCATATATTTACTTGTTCAGCGCCGTGTAAGGCGGTTGTTTCTGCTTTATCTAGGCCTTGAAGTGCTCCATAGTGCCTTTCATTAAGGCGCCAGTTCCGTTGTACAGGTATCCACATTAAATTCATTTCATCAAGTACCAGCCATAGGGTTCTAATTGCACGGGTAAGTACTGATGTATACGCAAGATCAAACACCAATCCTTCATTTTTCAAGAGTTGACCAGCAGCTTGAGCCTCTTCTACGCCTTGGTCTGTTAAGTCAACATCAGCCCAGCCAGTGAAAAGGTTTTTGAGGTTCCATTCGCTCTGACCATGCCGGATCATGACCAGTGTGCCAATTTTTTTGGTATTGCTATTCATTGTGACCGTATTGTTTGAGCATTGGACTATGATATCAACAGATAATGTTCATGGGAGATGAGCTTGGGCCAGATAATCATGACTTTGCATTTCTTCAAGCCGGCTTTTAGTGCGTCTAAATTCTGATACTAACTTTTCTCCAATATAAAGATTATTAAGTTCTTTTTCAGCGGATAAGATTAATTTTACTCGTCGATCATAAAACTCATCTACCAATGAAATAAAACGTCTACACTGGTTTTCCTGTTCTTTTGTTAGTTGAGGGACATTGGAAATCAATACAGTTTGATAACATCGTGCAAGTTCAATGTAGTCATTATGGCTACGTGGACCATCGCATACTTGATAAAAATCGAACCAAACAACGTCCTGTGCTTCCCGGAGAGCTCTTATTTTTCTTCCTAGAATGTTAATTTCCAAATTTTCTCTTCCTATTCCTGATGCAAAACTACTGAAATATTTGGCGAGTTTTTTATCTGCTAGCTTCCCAAGAGGGTATTGATAGACATCAGCACGCTCGAGCAAACGAAGTCGATAATCAATGGATCCTTCAAGTTTTATAATTTGGGTGTTTTGTTTTACTAGTGAAATTGCTTTTAAGAATCGTTGCCTTTGCAAGCCATCTTTATATAGGTCATCAGGTTTTATGTTAGATGTTGTGACTAAAGTAATTCCACGTTGAAATAATGCTTCAAAGAGAGTTCCAAGGATCATAGCATCAGCAATATCTGATACAAAAAACTCATCGAAGCAAATAACACGGGTCTGCTTTGCAAGCTTATCTGCTACCAACTGGAGGGGATCTTGCTCCGCATTTATGTTTTTAAGCGCATTGTGGACATTCCCCATGAATCGATGAAAGTGCTCGCGTAGTTTTTCTTCGAAAGGTAGGCTGTTATAAAATAGATCCATTAAAAATGTTTTTCCTCGGCCAACATCACCCCAGAGATATACACCCCTTACCGGAGATGAAGATATATTCGGACATACTCCCAAGATTTTTTTCCAGCTTTTTTTATTTTTAGTAGACGTGGTTAATGCTTCATAAACTTGTTGTAGTGCATCAATTGCAGATTTTTGAGATAAGTCGTTAGAGATTGTTTCGCCATCAATGTAACGTTGATACTGTTCTATGGGTGAGTTCATTCGCCTAATTCGCTTCGATTTCTGAAATACTCTAGTGCTTCAGGGTTAGCTATAGCTTCTGTATTCAATATAGATTTTCCGTGTACTACATCACGCACAGCGATCTCAACAATTTTTCCGCTTCTTGTTCTTGGGATATCAGGTACTTCAATTATTTTTGCAGGTACATGACGAGGACTGGCTTGATCTCTAATCGATTTTTTAAGACGCTTTTCTAATTTCTGGTCTAATTGAGTGCCTTCAATAAGTTTAATAAAAAGGACAACTCTTATGTCATTGTCCCATTCTTGAGCAATAGCTATTCCTTCAATAACCTCATCAAACTGTTCAACGACCCGATATATCTCTGCTGTTCCAATTCGAACACCCCCCGGATTTAGTATTGCATCAGAGCGACCATATATTACAACCCCATCATTTGCAGTTAACTCTGCATAATCACCATGACACCAAACATTTGGATAACGATTAAAATAAGCGGTCTTGTACTTGCAGTTATCAGGATCATCCCAGAAAGAAATTGGCATGGATGGGAATGGGGCTGTACAAACTAGTTCCCCTTTGTGCTCTCGGATTGATTCCCCTTTATCATCAAAAATTTCCATTTTCATTCCGAGACCGCGACATTGAATTTCGCCACGGTAGACAGGAAGAATAGGATTGCCAATAGCAAAACAAGAGATTAGTTCTGTTCCTCCTGCAATTGAAGAAAGCTGTAGATCTTCCTTTACTTTTTGATAAACAAAGTCATAGCTAGCCGGCGCTAAGGGGGAGCCGGTGGAAAGTAATATGTTGAGGTTTGATAGTGAAACTTGTTTTTTTGGTATATAGCCTACTTTCTCAAGTGCGCTCAGATATTTTGCGCTTGTTCCAAACAATGTTAGCTGCTCCTGTTCGGCTATTCGCCACAATACTCCTGGGTCTGGGTAGAAAGGAGATCCATCAAACAAGATAAGTTTGGCGCCACTAGCTAACGTTGAAACGATCCAGTTCCACATCATCCAACCGGTTGTTGTGAAATAAAAAACAGGTTTTTGTGGCTTGATATTGCAATGAAGTAAATGCTCTTTTTGGTGCTGGATTAAAGTTCCTCCGGCCCCATGAATTATGCACTTGGGAACTCCTGTTGTGCCTGATGAATACATTATGTATAGCGGATGATCGAAGGGAAGGGGGGTGAACTCCAATTTCACAGATTCTCTTAGCAGGTCATGATAAAAAACTGAGTTAGATGGAATATCGCGGTTTGGTTCTGCATCTAGGTAGGGCACTAAAATAAGGGCTTCAAGGTTTTCTAGCTTAGTTGTGATTGCATTGACTGTCTTGAGGCAATCAATTTTTTTGCCATTGTAGAAGTAGCCATCGGTGGCAAACATGACTTTGGGGTTTATTTGACCGAAACGGTCTAGTACGCCCTTTGTTCCAAAATCTGGCGAACATGAGGACCAAACGGCGCCGAGGCTGGCAGAGGCAAGCATTGCAATTACAGCTTCTGGGCGATTAGGTAACAGGCCAACAACCCTATCACCGGGCCCGACACCATATTGTTTAAGACAATTAGCTACAGAAGCTACGTTTCTGCGTAATTCTTTCCAGCTTAGTTCTTCACGACTGCCTGTTTCACTATAAAAAACGATAGCAGAACCGTCGTATTCCGGGCGCAATAAATTGTCTGCAAAATTTAGATATGCTCCTTCAAACCATCTGGCATCAAGCATTTTTTCACCTGAATGCAGCACTTGCTTATAATTAGTGGTTGCTCGTATACCACTGTAATGCCAGCAAGCCTCCCAAAAATCTTCGGGCTGATTGATACTCCACTCATAGAGACCTTTGTAGTCCTTAGTATTTAATTTTCCGCTATGAGAATTTAGAAAATCTTGTAAATTACTTTGTTCTAAAAGTTCTCCAGAAGGTGTCCAGATAGGAGTTTTCATAATTAGTCTTTGTGGTCGCTTCTATTCTTTATCAAGATCTGGCTCTTTAAGAGATTTAAGCATGGCAGTCCTTGCTTCTTGAAGTAATTTTTGAGCTGAAAGCACTGAGTCTGGACTAATTGGCTTTAGAATTTCTACTGAAATTGAGCCAGGAACACATAGCCATGAGTTAGCAGGTAGTTTTTTTCTTGATCCCGAAATTACTATAGGAACAACAGGTAACTTAGCTCGGTATGCGGATCTGAAGGCCCCCATATGAAAAGTCTGTAGACCGGGTTGACGTATAAAGGTTCCTTCTGGAAAAAATGCCAAGGACTCTCCTTTTTCGGCAGCTTTGAATAGGCGCCGGGCAGCTTTATTTCTAAGAGTGAATTTTGTTCTATCCACAAATTCAGAGCCAATCCTCTTTAGTAAATATCCCGCAAAAGGAACATTTGTCATTTCTTGCTTAATTAAAAATGTAAAGTTAGGTGGCAACATAGCTGTAAGAATGATGCCGTCAAGGTAGCTCGCATGATTAGCTATTACGATGCTATTAGATTTGGGTAACCACTTCATTCCTTCAAGGTGCACATGTGTTCCGATAAGAAAAAAGAGAAGTTTAGCGCTCCAGTGTGCCACTGTGCGTCGCCCTATGCGCGTAGGGGTTAGGATTAATAGTATTAGTACTGGAATTGATAGACTAATAAATATAAACCATACATATATACCGTACATAAGCAATTTTACTTGGCGCGTAAATGAAGTAATGATCAAAGTCATCTTTTTATGTTTAGTTTTGAATATGTCTAAATAGCGGAATAATGAGAATTTGCAGTCTCCTATCTTACCTATCTTACCTATCTTACCTATGCTACTGGTTTTAACTAATTGTGAAATTAAGCACAATAAGGCCTGAAAAAAATTTAGGCGGTAATGATTTGAAGAAATCTTCCTCTACAAATTTCGAAGATTTAGCAGCTGATTCTGGTCGTGCGGTCGAGCGTTTTTTGGATGCTATTTGGGCAGAAAGAGGTTTGTCTAGGAATACACTTAAAGCCTATAGAACAGATCTTTCTGGGTTGAGTAAATATTTAATTGTTAGGAATATGAGCTTGGTAGAAGCAACTAGAGCTGAAATTCTTGAATATATTGCTATGCGAGTAGATGAAGGGACAAAATCACGGTCTACTGCAAGACAGTTATCTAGTTTTCGACGTTTTTTTAGTTATCTTTTGCTTCAGGGTTTAATTACCGATGATCCAACATCTCAGATTAACTTACCGAAAATTGGCCGTTCGTTACCGCAGACGCTTACAGAAAGTGAAGTTGAGTTACTTTTAACTGCTCCAGACACAACCAGGTCACTAGGTTACCGTGACCGCACCATGTTAGAGGTGCTGTACGCTACCGGTGTTCGTGTTTCCGAATTGATAAGTTTGAAAATGACACAGGTAAATCTTAATCAAGGTGTATTGCGTGTTGTGGGGAAGGGCGATCGTGAAAGATTGACCCCTTTGGGAGATGAAGCCCAGGATTGGATTGAAAAATTTATAGTTGGACCACGCGCCGAAATTTTACGGGACCGCCAAACTACTTGCTTATTTCCTACACAGCGTGGGGCGCAAATGAGTAGACAAGCATTTTGGTATTTAATAAAACGCTATGCTCAAAAAGCAGGTATAAATAAACCGCTCTCTCCGCATACACTAAGACATGCTTTTGCAACTCATTTGCTAAATAATGGCGCTGATTTAAGAGTGGTGCAATTATTGCTAGGTCATAGTGATATTTCCACCACTCAAATATATACCCATATTTCACGGGAACGGATGAAAGATTTACATGCACGGCATCACCCACGGGGTTAGGTATAATTACTCTCAGATCTGATAGGATTGGTCTATATTATTGGCTCAGGTGGCCGTTTTATAGCGATAAAGACTACAATTTGTGAATTACATTCACTGGAGAGCATAGTGAAAGCCAAGCTAGCTATTTGTTTGACATTTTTTGTTTCTACTATTTCCTGGGGGCAGGAAAGAGAGGCTCTGACAATAGAAGAGCTTGCTGCGACATTACCAGGTGTTGAGGCTCAAGATATTTTTATTTCTCCTGTGCCCGGCATGTATGAAGTTGCTGTAGGCCCTCAAGTTGCTTATGTTTCTGATGATGGTCGTTATTTTATCCAGGGGGACCTATATGACCTGGATTCGAATCAAAACTTGACTGAACAAAGGCGCGCAGATGCTCGTGCAAAGGTAATAGCAGGTATTGATCCAGAATCAATGATCGTTTTCAGTCCCGCAACAGAAAATATAAAACACACTGTAACTGTTTTTACAGATATTGACTGTGGTTACTGTAGACAACTTCATCGTGATATGGACCAAGTTAATGCGCTTGGTATAGCTGTTAGGTATGTATCCTACCCAAGAACTGGACCAGATACTGATTCTTGGGATAAGGCTGATCGTGTCTGGTGTGCTTCTGATCGCAATACCGCTTTCACAGAGGCTACTTTGGCAGGAAAGGTTCCAGAGGAAATTTGTTCCATAACACCAGTTGCTGGGCACTATGATTATGGTCATCTAGCGGGTGTTCGAGGGACCCCCACGATCCTTACCAATGATGGAATACAGCTTGGTGGGTATTTGCCCCCTGAAGAATTGTTTTCACAATTGGAATCTCTCTCCAATTAACAGATTCTTTTTGTCTTTCTGCAAATACCAAGCAAAAAGAGCCTGCGCAAGAGGTTTTTGATCATTTTATGCCATGGAGGTTTTCTGGCATGAAGCAGACTTAGGCATTGATTTGAAAAAAACTATCTGCATTCTGTTTTGTATTTTTTTAACTCCTCTTTCCGGTGTTTCACATCATGCTTTTTCGGGGATTTTTGATATGAGCAATCTGATTGAATTAGAAGGTCAAATTACTCGCTTGTTGTGGAGAAATCCGCACGTGAAGTTCACGATGTTAGATACAAATGACCAGTTGTGGGAAATTGAAACTAACTCTGTAAGTATTCTTAGTCGAATGAATGTAAGTTCAGATTTGCTCGCTGAGGGTGATCGAGTCACCGTGGCAGGGTATCCCGCTCGTAGTGGCGTTAATGAAATGTGGGTCAACAATATTCTACTTGCAGATGGACGAGAACTTGTTACTAGACCAGGCACAAACCCTTACTGGTCAGTTGAATCCCTGGGTGAGTCAGAGACCTGGTTATCTGCTGGTGTTGAGGGCGGGGAGGATCTGGGAATTTTTCGTGTCTGGAGTACCAGATTTAATGGGCCGGGGCGTTACATGTATTTAGAAGAGTACCCACTTACTGAGACAGCTATTGCTGCCCAAGAGGCTTTTAATCCGCTTGTAGATAATCCAATAGGGGAATGTACTCCTAAGGGCATGCCTTGGATTATGCAGCAGCCTTATCCAGTTAAGTTTTCTAAAGAGGGCGATAACATTCTGTTTCATATTGAAGAGTATGATTTAGTACGAACCATTCATATGGGTGAGGAACAGATAGAAGCAAGCATACAGCCAGCTCTTCTAGGATACTCTGTTGGTAGTTGGGATGGAGAGGATCTTGTTGTTTCTACACACTCAGTAGATTGGTACTACTTTAATTCGGATGGGATACCTCAAAGCTCAAGAGCTCGTTTTGAGGAGCGATTTTCACTTAGCGAAAATGGAGTAAATCTTGATTACACAATTATTGTAAGTGACCCAGAGACATTTACGGAGCCAGTAAAAATGACAAAGCAATGGGTGTGGCGTGCAGGCGAGACAGTTAACCCCTACGTATGTACAAATTTCTGAACGCAGCAAGTTACTTTATTTTAGGTTTTTAATTTATTATTAGAACCAACTAAAAAGCCACTTGATCTGAACCTTTTAAGCTAAGTATCTCTCGGGTTTCATTCGGTGTGGCAATTAACATATTCATTTCTTCTAAAATGTTTTTAACAAGTTTTACTTGCTCTGCATTTGATTCAGCAAGCTTTCCTGGGCCGGCCCATAGAGAATCTTCAAGCCCAACTCTAACATTTGCTCCCAAACTTGCTCCTTGGCGGGCGATTTCCATCTGATTACGTCCCGCACCCAACACAGACCATTGATAAGTTTTACCAAGAAGCCTATTTGCCGTGCGGCGCATGTGCTGCAAATCTTCTGGGTGAGCCCCAATTCCGCCAAGGATACCCAAAACACTTTGTACAAATAATGGGGGCTCTACCAAGCCTCGGCTGAGGAAATGCGCAAGATTATAGATATGGGAAATGTCATAACATTCAAATTCAAAACGCGTTTTATTTTCTCGGCATGAGCTAAGAATATATTCAATATCCGCAAAGGTATTTTTAAAAACCAGATCTCTACTATTTTCCAGGTAGGGTTTTTCCCATTCGTATTTGAAATTCTTAAATCTTTTTAGCATTGGGTAAAGTCCAAAATTCATGGAACCCATATTGAGTGATGCTATTTCAGGTTTTAACTGAAGGGCTGGTTGAAGTCGTTCTTCAATGGACATGCTCGGAGCACCACCGCTAGTAATATTAATAACAGCGTTTGTATTTTTTTTAATAGTAGGTAGAAATTTTTGAAATACTTCTGGGTCTTGGGTAGGACGGCCATCTTTTGGGTCTCTAGCATGTAGGTGAAGAATTGATGCGCCTGCTTCCACAGCTGCAATTCCCGCTTCAGCAATCTCTTCAGGAGATATAGGTAAGTGGGGTGACATCGACGGGGTATGAATTGCTCCTGTAGGAGCACAGGTGATAATGATTTTGTTAGAAGAAGACATTCAAATCCTTTTTTTACTATTATGCGTTATTGATTCCGGTAGAATCCAATAGCGCTCATGATCAACAGGAGATTTGAGGTTGCGCTTTTCACCCCACATCATTTTAGCCGCTGCCTTTTTAACTTTCTCCACACAGGCGCAAGACCATTCCAAGTTGGACGTTCTTTTTATTGCTGTTGATGATTTGAATGACTGGGTGGGTGTGCTGGAAGGACATCCACAAGCACAGACACCTAATATAGATGCATTAGCTGCCCGCGGTACTTTGTTTACTAATGCACATTCAAACGCTGCATTATGTAATCCCTCTCGTACTTCCCTGATGCTAGGCTTGCGTCCCTCAACATTAGGAATTTATGGTAATAATCCTAATTGGATGGAAATAGAGTCACTTGCAGAGTTGCCTACCATCCCTCGGTTTCTTAGAGATCAAGGCTATAGTACGTTTGGTGCTGGTAAGATTTATCATGCTCACACTTTTTATGAGTCAGGCTTTTATGGGTATAACGACCCTTCCTCATGGGATGATTTCTACCCATCCTTAGGTCGTCAGTTGCCAGATGAGGTAACACCTATTAATCGCCCAGTTAATGGAAATCCTATTGATCCTCGTTTTGATTGGGGCCCTGTTGTTGTTGATGATCGAGCCATGGGAGATGGTCAGGTTACCAATTGGATTCAAAGTCAGTTAATGACAGAGTTCAATACACCTCGGTTTACTGCAATCGGAATTTTTCGTCCGCACCTCCCATGGTATGTCCCTAAGCGTTATTTCGATATGTATCCTCTTCAAGAAATAATTCTTCCAGTGGTGCCTGAGAATGATTTAGATGATTTGCCTGAACTTCCACTTAATAGTGCGACCTTTGAGCGTCATGCTTTTTTGCCACCAAGAGAAATACACCAGTGGTCCATTGAATCAAATAAGTGGAGTGAGGGTGTACAAGCTTACTTAGCAAGTGTAAGTTTTGCCGACGCAATGGTTGGTCGTGTTCTAGATGCTCTTGATAAAAGTGGGCGAGCAGATAATACAATCATTATTCTTTGGTCGGATCATGGTTGGCATTTGGGAGAAAAACATCGTTGGCGTAAGACGACTCTTTGGGAAGAGTCTACAAGGGTGCCGTTTATAATTGTTGCGCCCGGTATTACAACACCCGGAACTCGCAGTTCTCGGACAGTATCATTAATAGATATTTTTCCAACCGTTGCTGAACTAGTTGGATTACAACCACCTGATTATCTTGAGGGAGCAAGTCTAGTCCCGCTATTGAGAAATCCTGATGCGAGTTGGGATAATGCTGCTATATCAACTTTCGGTTTTGGCAACCATTCTGTGCGCACGGAAGACTTCCGTTATATCCGTTACATAGATGGTAGCGAGGAGCTATATGATCATCATCGTGACCCAAATGAGTGGGATAACTTGGCTAATGACCCCTCATATACTGATGTAGTGCTTGAGCTTAGAAAGTGGATACCTGAACAAAATGCTCCTGACCTAGCCAATTAATCTTCAGTTAATTGTCTTGAGTCGTGATCATGGCATGGCTTCATAATGTGATTACAATTTTTCCAAGATGGGCACTGGTATTCATATATTCATATGCGGCTGGTGCTTCTTCGAAACTAAACACTCGGTCTATGACAGGACGAAGTTCATGTTCGGTCAAAAATTCATTCATGGCCTTAAAGTCATCGCGAGAGCCAACAGCAATGTTAGTTACTGATGCTCCCCGTGGTATTTGGCCTAATGGCAGCACATCAGCCCGTCCAGATAATTGACCAATAACGGCAATATGGCCATCGAAAGCAAGAGTTTCAATTGCACGATAAAGGGTTTCTCTCCCAACCACATCTAGTACGTGATCAATTCCAGCACCTTCAGTAAGTTCCAAAACTGTTTTTTGCCATTCAGTGTTTGTTCGATAGTTGACTGTTCCCACAGCACCTAACTCACGAGCTTTAACTAATTTTTCATCACTTGAACTAGTGATGATAGGTTTGGCGCCAGCTGCTGCCGCAAGTTGCAAGCCAAAAATAGATACACCACCAGTGCCTTCGAGCAGAACGTGTTGTCCTTTTTTTACATTTCCTTCTGTAAAAAGTGCACGCCAGGCTGTGAGGGCTGCACAAGGCAGTGTGGCTGCTTCTTCATAGCTGAGATACTCTGGAATTAATACTAAGCCAGTCTCATGGCTAACTATCATTTCACTGAGCATGCCATCAACGCCACCACCTCGACCACTAGCCAAAGCTTGTGCTGTTCTACGTCCCCCCGGCCAATTAGCAAAAAAAGTTCCGGCCACTCGATCACCTACAGAAAATTCTGTGACATTAGAGCCAATAGCGACCACTTCACCAGCCCCATCTGAAGTAGGAATTAATCCATTTGGCGGGTTTCTATCTAGAACTGCTAAGTCCCGACGATTTAGTGATACCGCATGTATTTGGACAAGAACTTCGTTTGCTGCTGGTTCTGGCCGCATAACATTTCGCATCACAAGTTGGGATCCATTTGGCCCTGACTCTAATTGATACTGACGAATGTTTTGGGCGTGTGCATTTGATATGCTGGAAGAAATGACAAAAAGCATCAGAATGATTGCCGAGCGTAAAGAGCTAATTATTTTTGGCATGTTGAGGGTTCCGTACAAAAGAAATTTTATTATTTTAACATTGTGTCAACTTCCCGCTTCTGGGTAACTAACTCAAAGTTATCGTCTGAAGATATAAACTGCACCAGAATCAAATGCTGAATTGTTTGCCTGGTTGCCATTCACACCTTCAGCTTCACTATCTTCGAATTGTGCTCCTATCGCGAGTATAGAACCATCGTGACTTAGACTAATTGAGCTTCCAAATTCATCAAAAGCCTCACTATTTGAAGATTTGATGTAATCAACTTGAGTCCACGTGTCAGATGTTCGATTAAACAGATACACAGCACCAGCTTCAGTGGCTTCATTATTCTGCTGATTTCCGTTAATACCTCGCGAAAAACTATCTTCAAGCTGAGCACCAGCGGCTAATGTATTTCCGTCACCACTCAATGCGAGTCGTGAACCAAACCAGTCGTTACTATCTGTATTGGATGATTTGATATATGCCTGTTCTGACCAGTTGTCATTTTCATAGATATAGACATAGATCGCACCAGTAGAGGTGTCATTATCTGAGTCAGGTACAGGGTTGCTATTTATACCGGTAGTCATCCCGTCTTCATCCAATGCTGTTGCAACCAGCGTATTTCCATCATCGCTTATGGCTACGGAAACGCCTAGCGAGTCTTGTCTTTCTGCATTTGATGTCTTTAGATAAGCTGTTTGCTGCCAAGTAAGGCCATCGTGATCGAAAATATAAACGGCCCCTGAGCCTGGTAAATTATCATCCTGTTGCTGATTTGTGCTGATATTAGAGCCATCTTCATCAAAACTACCCACAGCTAGTCTTTTTCCATCTGCTGCAAGTGATAGAGAGTAACCGAATAAGTCACCGGCTCCTGTGTTAGAGGGTTTGATGTAGGCTGTTTGTTTCCATATCTCTTCATCTCTACTGAATAAGTAAACTGCCCCTGCAGACCTTTCGGAATTATCAGACTGGTCTCCATTTATTCCGGTTGAGCCACCATCTTCAGTTATCGATGAAATAGCTAATGTATTCCCATCATCGCTTAAGGAAAGAGCACTACCAAATTGATCTCCATCACCGAATGCTTCGCCTTGGCCAATTTCTCCAGTATTAGATGCTTTAATATAGGCCTGTTGAATCCATCCATCATTTGTGCGAACAAATACGTAGACGGCCCCAGCTTGGGGAATTGAATCATCAATTTCATTACCATTAATTCCAGTAGTACTGCTAGCCTCAAAATGCGCAGAAACAGCTAGTGTATCGCCACTAGCATTTAACTCTGTTATGAAGCCAAAATTGTCAGCAAGATCAGGATTAGATGCCTTAATGTATGACTCTTGAATCCATATGTCGTTTGTTAGTGTAAAAACATAGACAGCTCCTGCGCCATAAACTGAGTCATCTGTCTGATCGCCACCAACTCCCGGCGAGTTACTACTTTCGTACGGTGCGCCTACTGCTAAAGTTTGGCCATCTTTGCTTAAAGCAACAGCGTCCCCTAATAGCGTACCGCCTGCGCCAAAATTGTCTCCGCTTCCAGTATTTGATGCCTTTAAGTAGGCAGTTTGTTGAAGAGGTTCAATGTTCAAACTTAGGGGAGTAGCTATGTCTTCATTATCGTTGCTACATCCGGCGATAACTAAGGCTGTCAGTGGAAGTGTTTTGAGAATCAAGGAGTTTTTTATTTTGTTCATTCTTTTAACTTGGATAATTTATTCAGCGAAATCTCTCGTTCTATATATTTCTTGACCGCTTTGGGCCAATTTAACTTGTGCTCTTTCGGTAAGGTTTAAATATGGAGCACCGCTTTTTAAACGCCTGCCAAGGAGTGTTATTCGATCTCCTGGTTTTAAAGTTTCTCGTGTCCATCCGAATTCAGAATTCATTCTATTCGGGTTACCAAATTCAGCTTGCCACCTAATTATATGACCTTGCTCATCCGCCACATCTAGGATAAGTCGTGAGTGAGGATTCATAAATTGCAAAGTTACGACAGTCCCTGATACCTCTATGATCGAATCTTCATAGCGACCTGCGTCACCATGATGAGCTTGAGCAGACAAGTTAAGCACAAGATTAATTGCAGCACTAAGGATTAAATGAATTGCTGGTTTAAAGGTGTTCATAATTAAGGTTGCTCCACCTGCTACTCCTGAGTGATATATTATAGGAGAAATGATTGAGCATTCTTGCTAGTGTTCTGCTCAAAACCGTAAAAGTTAATCGTTTTAATTAATTCTTGTTTCAGTTTGTGTTTTTAGGATTTTGTTGTCTTATTAACTGATTAAAGGAAGAACAATGAGAACAATGAGTGCCATTTTATCAGTAGTTTCTCTTTCAATTTTGAACTGGCAACTATCTATTGCCCAAGATTCTCCTAATGCACTGAATGACTTGCCTAATCCGTATGAGCGTGTTTTCCCCTGGGCACAGATGCCAGATGGCCTGGCATGGGCTCAAGCAATAGGGGTAGAACAAGGCCCAGATGGCAATATCTATGTGTTTCACCGGTGTTTTGAAAACCTTTGTGTAGAACGAGATGAGCCACCAATACTCGTTTTTACCACTTCAGGTGAGTTCATCAGAAGTTGGGGAGAGGGGATGTTTACGAGGCCACATGGTTTTCATATAGATGATTCAGGCAATGTTTGGACAACAGATGATCGCGCTCATGTTGTCTATAAATTCGACTCTAACGGTAGGTTACTAATGACATTAGGTAAAGAGGGCATTAGAGGTGATGGGCCCAATATATTTGATCAGCCTACTGATGTTTATGTGGCACCTGACGGTAATATTTTTGTAAGTAATGGTCATGGAATGGGGGCTAATCGGATAATGAAGCTAACTAGTCAGGGCGACTTTATAAAAGCATGGGGTTCCACGGGAAGTGAACAAGGGCAGTTTGATATTCCACATGCTCTAGAGATGGACTCTCAAGGGCGTTTATTTGTTGGTGACCGTAACAATGGTCGAGTTCAGATTTTTGATCAGGAGGGTAACTTCATTGAAGAGTGGTCTCAATTTGGAAGGCCCAGTGGCTTGGCAATAAGCGCGGATGATATGTTGTATGTCGCTGATAATGAATCTTATGGGGTACTGAATCCTGGCGTTAAAAAAGGAATTAGAGTTGGAAGTGCAAAGGATGGGGCCCTTCATTATTTTATTGAGGATTTAGAAGCTACTAGTATGGAGGCTGCAGGTGCTGAGGGTGTTGGTGTGGATAGTGAGGGTAACGTCTATGGTGCTGTAGTTCGAAGAATGATGCTTGAAAGACATGAAAGGCTTTAAAATAAACATAATAAGTGTAAGTGTTGTCAGTTAATGGTTGACCTGCCAAGCAATATAAAACCTAAAAAATATGTGAATGGGTTTTCTAGAAGAGATTTTGTGATTGGTATCTCCGCGGCTACCATGGCAGGCCTTACAAAAGTGTCCGCTCAAAATCAACAAACAGAGGAATTACACATCTTTACTGACGCAAAAATTTTAGCAAATCAAATTCGTACGCGAGAGATATCTGTTCTCGAGTTGCTTCAACAATATCTAGATCAGATAGAGCGTATTGATCCTCATGTAAATGCCATTCCAACACTACGCCCGCGTGCGGAATTGCTTGAGGAAGCTCGTGGTGCCGACCGAATTTTAAGTCGAGGAGATAATGTTGGCGCTCTCTTTGGTCTACCAATGGCAATTAAAGATCTTTCTTTGACAAAAGGGTTGCTCACAACCCGTGGTTCTAGGATCTATCAGAATTTTGTCCCAGACACAGATGAACTTTATGTTGAACGTTTGAGGCAGGCTGGAGCAATTATAATTGGAAAGACAAATACCCCGGAGTTTGGTGCAGGCTCACAAACTTACAATGAAGTTTTTGGTGCTACTAGAAATCCTTATGACTTATCAAAAACATGCGGCGGTAGTAGTGGTGGAGCAGCGGTAGCATTGGCGTGCGGGATGGTCCCGCTAGCGGATGGCACTGATCTTGGTGGTTCTCTTAGAAACCCTGCAAGCTTTTGCAATATTGTTGGTTTTAGACCATCGATAGGACGCGTACCAAAGTTATCGGCAAATGCTTGGAACTCGCTTTCTGTTCATGGGCCAATGGCTCGAACGGTATCAGATCTTGCCTTTTTGTTATCAGTAATGGCTGGTCCAGACTCCAGAGATCCCATTTCACTTGATGAATCAGGCTCAAGGTTCCTTGAATCATTGGATCGTGATTTTCAAGGCACAAGAATTGCTTGGAGTCAGAACTTGGGAAACTATCCTGTTGAACCAATCGTCAATCAGGTATGCAATGCCTCGAAAAGCGTATTTCAAGATTTAGGATGTGATATATCGGATGCTGAGCCAGATTTTTCAGGAGCAGATGACATTTTTCAAACGCTGCGTGCTTGGGGGTTTGCTGAGAGTAGACGTGATGATCTTCTGGCCCACCGTAGCCTTATTAAAGATACTGTTATTTGGAACACTGAACTCGGATTAAACCTTACTGCTCGCGATATAGCTTCAGCCCAGACAGCTAGGACAGCTTTGTATCGTCGAATCATGGCATTTCTTGACGAGTATGAATTTCTAATGCTGCCAGTTTCACAGGTGCCGCCATTTCCTGTTGAAGTTGAATGGGTTAGAGATATAAATGGGAGTGAGATGCAGACATATATTGATTGGATGGCAACTTGTTATGCAATTACCTGTACTGGTCTGCCTGCAATTTCAATTCCTTGTGGGTTTACGCCTGATGGATTGCCAATTGGGTTGCAGATTGTTGGACGTCATCATTGTGATTTTGAAGTGTTACAAATTGCACACGCTTTTGAAAAGGCAACCCAGTACTCAAATAGTCGTCCGGCAGTTATTAATACTGCATAATTTCTACTATGCGGTGTTAGAAAATCCGTTTGGAGAAAAAATGAGAATTATAATTAAAGCCCTTTTCTTTGTTTTTCTGACTAATTCAGCCTCTTCAGAGATGGTTGGAGTTGATGTTGAGATCCATGAGGATGTCCTGGGGGGTAAATCCTGGGGATTATCTGGCCCATACGAAAAGATGATTGGCACCATGTATTTTGAGGTTGATCCCAGTAACCCTGCCAATGAAATCGTTGTTGATATAGAACATGCACCTGTCAATGACCAGGGAAATGTAGAGTTTTCTGCAAACTTTGTTCTTATTAAACCAAAACAAATGGAACGTGGAAACGGAACAGTTGTGCTTGGCGTAGCCAATCGTGGTACTAGAAGAATGTTGACGTTCTTTAATCATGGTCATCAGGGTCAGGGTAAATGGGATGCTGATAATCCCACAGCACCCGAGCATTTTGGGGACGGGTTCCTAATGGAGCAGGGTTTTAGTTTGCTTTGGGTTGGTTGGCAATTCGATGTACCCTTGAGCCGTCCAAATGGATCCCGAGCGTTTTTGCCCAGAGTTGAGCCTGATGAACCAATAGAGGGTTTGATACGCAGTGACTTTGTAGTGAGAGAAAGGGTGTTTGATCGAACGCTTGCAGATCGAAACCATGTGCCATATCCGGTTTCGGATCCTGATGCTCCAGAGAGTATCCTCACTGTTCGTGATGATGTTGAGGATGATCGTCAGGTGATTCCTCGAGAACAATGGGACTTTGCACGGTTAGAAAATGTTGATGAACAGGAAGGAATTGGTGAAGTTGTGCCTGACCGGACTCGGGTATATCTTGAGTCAGGCTTCGAGCCTCACCGGATCTATGAAGTAATTTATAAAGCAGAAAATCCAGAAATAATTGGATTAGGTTTGGCCGCGCTCAGAGACGCAGTTTCAGCTTTTAAATATGGTTCTTCAAGCGATCTTAATATTCCTGCTGGGTCCATAAATCAAGCCATTGGTTATGGAATGTCTCAACCTGGTAGAACGCTTAGAACACTGGTGTATATGGGTTTTAATGAAGATGAACAGCACCGAAAAGCTTTTGATGGAATTATTGCCCAGATAGGCGGTGCGGCTCGGGGTAGTTTTAATTTGCGATTTGGCCAAGCGTCAAGAGATGCTCACCCGTTTCTGAACTTTTTTTATCCCACGGATATTTTTCCCTTCACTGATGTGGAGCAGACTGATCCGGTAACCGGGGTTACAGCAGGTATGTTGTCTCACGTGCCAGAAGAGTTTATGCCCAAGGTTTACAACGTTAATTCATCTTATGAGTACTGGGGTAGGGTCTCATCTTTATTGACAACAACTGTTGATGGTCAGGAAGATGCTGCAATGATGGATGAACATGCTAGGGTGTATCATTTTGCCGGGTCTGAGCATTTGCCTGCTGCATTTCCACCAACGCGGACTAATGGCCAAAACCTCAATAATCCAAATGATTTTTCTTGGTTTATGCGGGCACTTTTAGTCAGAATGAATGAGTGGATAATTCATGATAAACCAGCGCCTCCAAGTCAATACCCTCTAATTGCAGATGAAACACTAGTATTTCCAGAAAATGTAAATTTTCCTGAAATACCTAATATTAATTTTCCTGCTAAGACGCATAAAGCTTATAGGGTTGATTATGGTCCTCTTTTTGAGTCCGAGGGTATTATTACGAAAGAGCCGCCAGAGGTTGGTCCAGCCTTTCCTATACTTGTTCCCCAGGTTAATGAGGATGGCAATGAGTTAGGAGGACTACAGACTCCTGGACTACTTGTTCCGCTTGCAACTTATACTGGGTGGAATTTATACAACGAAGAATATGGGCCAACGGATACAGCATCTCATATGTCGGGATCTTTTATTCCCTTCTATGCAACGAAATCTGAGCGAGTACAAAATGGCGATCCTCGACTGTCTATTGAAGAACGTTATGAAAATCGTGATCACTATCTTGGACTTGTTGCAGCAGAAGCTATTCAACTTATCGACGAAGGTTATCTGTTAGATGAAGACCTAAGAGAGATTCTGGAACAGGCTGGTGTTATTTGGGATTCAATCGTAAATTAGAGAGCCATTTTTCAGTGATTGTATTCCGGCATGTTATTTTTTTATTATTGTTACATGTGTCGTGTGTCACGGCAGAAGTTGTTCGTGTAGAAGTTGAAGCCCGTGAAAATGTGGCAGGAGGGATCTCTTATGGCCTTGCTGGCGCTTATGAAAAGCTCACCGGAAAAATCTACTATGAGATTGATCCGGAGAATTCTGTAAATAAAAATATTATTGATCTTGGGTTTGCGCCCGTTAATGAGCGTAATCTTGTCGAATTCTCTGCTGACTTTTACATCCTGAAGCCGGTGCGTATAGAGGCAGGAAATGGAGCTTTATTTCTAGATGTAATGAATCGAGGAAGGAAGCGAATTCTTTATTATTTTAATGGTTCAGAAACAAGTAATAATCCCCAAACAGCTTTAGATATGGGAGATGGGTTTCTTTTGCGGCATGGTTATACGATTCTATATGTAGGTTGGCAGTTTGATGTTCCGGATAGAGAGCATCTCATGCGAGTCTATACTCAAATCCCTAGCCAAAATGGCGAGCCTATTCAAGGGCTTGTGCGTAGTGATTTTACAGTTGATCAGTTAACTTTAGATCATTCACTCGGAGACCGAGAACATGCCCCTTATTCAGTAGCGAACCCGGATGATATTCGTAATATGTTAACTGTCCGCGATAGGGCTGCTGGTGAAAGGATATTAATTCCGCGGGATGAATGGCATTTTGCACGTTCAGAAGACGGTCGTTTGGTATCAGATAAAACTCGTGTTTCATTAATTGGTGGTTTTGAGCCTAACCGTATATATGAGGTGGTATTTGTATCGGAGAATCCGCCCGTAGCAGGGCTCGGTCTTGCTGCCATGAGAGATGTTGTTTCACAGCTTAAATATGACTCATTAGAAGAGCTTGGTATCCCAGCAGAGGCAATTAATAGAGCATTGGCGTTTGGGGATTCTCAAGCGGGTCGATACTTACGGACATATTTATATGATGGTTTTAATCAGGATGAGTTTTCCAGAAAAGTTTTCGATGGCATGATTATTCATACTGGATCAAATGCTCGTGGAGGCTTTAATCATAGATTTGCCCAACCATCTAGAGCTGTTGATGCAAATTATTTTCACCCTGGTGATCAGTTTCCATTTTCAGATGTTGTTCAGACGGACCCATTAACTGGGATAGAAGATAGCTTATTTGGTAGCGTTTCTGAGAGAACTATTCCAAAAATATTCTACACAAATTCGTCAACCGAATATTGGAGACTGCCTACGGCTTTGATTCACACCAACGTTAGCGGAACAGAAGATGTGGACCCGGCTGAAAGTTCTCGAATTTATCTTTTTTCAGGGACACAACATGTACCAGGAAAATTGCCTGAGACACGATTATCTGGACAGCAGATAGGAAATCCTAATGACTACAAGTGGTTTCTTCGTTCATTGCTTTTGAAATTAGATGATTGGGTGCAGAACCTTGGGTTGCCTCCAAAGAGTCAATATCCCTTGGTTTCTGAGCAAACGTTAGTGAGCTTAGAAGCTTTTCAATTTCCTGATATTCCTCGTTCTGCTGTTCCTTTAGAGGTAAGTCGTGCATACCGGTTAGATTATGGCGCAGAGTTTGAATCCCTCGGAATTATTGCTCAAGAACCTCCAAAGTCTATGGGGATTTTTCCATTTTTAGTGCCTCAGGTTAATCAGGACGGAAATGAGTTGGCTGGATTGCGCTCGCCATTTCTTTCAGTTCCATTAGCAACTTATACTGGGTGGAATCCTTATAGTCCAAATAGCAGTCAGGGGTCATTAGTCCCTTTTTCTAGAACCCATGAAGAGCGTCGTATTGATGGTGATCCTAGACTTTCTATAGCAGAACGTTATTCAGGGCGAGAAGAGTATCTTGGCTTGTTTGCAATTGAAGCAATAGATTTGGTTAAAGATGGTTATTTGTTGAACGATGACTTGCCGGTAATCCTAGAACAGGCTGGGACATACTGGGATCACTTTGTAGATGAGTAATATTTGTCCATTGACTCATGAAATGAGTGGGAATTTATAAATGGTATGATAAGAAGAGGAGGAGGATTATGAAGAACTTATTTATTGGGTACTTGACTGTTTCTACTTTTATCTTTTGTTATTTTGTGACAGATTCACCTCTTGCTCACCATTCCTTTGCAGCTCAGTATGATGCAGATAAACCTATAGAACTGATGGGTGTTGTAACTAAGGTCGAGTGGACTAATCCGCATGCACGCTTTTATATTGATGTAGAAGATGAAAGTGGTTCGGTTATTAATTGGAATCTAGAATTAGCTAGCCCAAATATGATGGTTAGAAATGGCTGGACTCGATATTTTGTTGTAGAAGGAGATGAGGTTACGGTAATGGGCACCCTTGCTAGAGACGGATCAAAGATGGCAAACGCTCTGCTTGTGACCCTTTCTGACGGCACTGTTGTGATGGGCAACAGAGAATAGTAGGAGGGTAGGTGGCATGAAATATTTTTTATTGGTTTTTGTGGCCTTAGTTTACGCTTCATTTTTAAATGCTCAGGAAGGAGCCGTTGATCCTGACGAATATGCGAGAATATTTTCTCGGGCAGGCGGAGATTTGCTTACACAAGTCCCAGAAGATGAACTCCTCCAAATGCCTGCACCGAGGTTGCCTGATGGAAAGCCGGATTTTTCAGGTATCTGGGTTGATACTGGGTCACATCGGGATATCAGAGTGGGTTTATTAGAAGGTGAAGAGGTTGTTCTTCTGCCAGAGGCACAGGCACTGATGGATTCGCGTCTGGCTAAAGATGATCCTGAGGCTAATTGCCTGCCAACTGGCGTCCCTCGCATTGCTCCATTTCCTTGGAGAATTGTCCACGCTCCCATGAGCGGACCCGTGACTCACTTTTACTTTCTTTTTGAAGGAAATGTGCATAGTTATCGTCAAATCTTTATGGATGGCCGAGAGCACCCTGAGGACCCCGACCCCACTTGGTATGGGCACTCAATTGGATATTGGGAAGGGGATGTATTGGTTGTTGATACTGTTGGCTTTAATGATAGGTTTTGGTTTGATTTTGCAGGTCATCCCCATTCAACTCAGTTGCACACAGTCGAACGTTTTGAACGAATCAATTATGGAACTCTTCGTAAGACGGTAACTATTATTGATCCTGGCGCTTATGAAAAGCCTTTTACGGTGCAGTTTGATTCAACACTCAGGCCTGGCTGGGATATTATGGAGTATGTTTGTAATGAAAATAATCAAGATGTTGAACATATCGTAGGTCCGCCTGGTCAAGGTGGCAATCAGGGAGGTCGTCTCTAGTAAATTTTCTGCTTATAAGGAAGGATTAATAACCAATATTACTTTTCTTCTTGATTGACGATTGGTAATTCATGCCAGTTGGTTGTGTATTTGGGCGAAGTCATATTTTGTTTCGTGGGCGACCAGTGGCTGATGTTTTGTGAAGCGTAAAAAATTTGAATTTCATATGCATTAAATTGATCGATGTGTTGCATCAGTTGAGTGTTTGCTTTTGTTTTGTTGAAGTTTTTAAATAAGGAGTATTGTTTGAATTTTTCGTCGGTAAATTTGCTAAGTAGAACGCCTGCTTTTGCATACTCATAACCAGGTTTAAAAATAAATATTAAAGCCTTTTTTGCTGCTGTTAAAATGTCCCTGGTGTCGCTGGTTGGAGTTGATAGATCTATAGTTTTTTGACCGATGTGTTTTGGTTTGTAGATATTAAAATTACTAGTTCTAATAAAGACTGATACTTGAGAACAATTTTGTTTTTCATTTCTTAATTTTTCTGCAGCTCTTGCAGAAAAATTACTGATAATAGGCTTTAGAGTTTGTAAGTTTCTTACTCGGTTGCCAAAACTTCTGCTAACAATAATTTGTTTTTTGGCTGTAATGTTATCTTCAATGCCGAGGCATCTTTCGCCTCTCAGTTCTCTAACGGTTCTTTCTAGAACAACACTAAACTGTTGCTTGATATAACTTGGGTCCTTGTCTGCTAAGTGTAAAGCATTAGTAATTTTTATTTTTTTTAAGTGTATATCTAATTTTTTTCCAACTCCCCAGACATTATGAATTGGAGTATTTGCTAATGCATTTCTGATATCTTTTTTGGTTGTAAGACGATAAACATTAGTTGGAATATTAAGTCTCTTCACTTCATTGACTGCTATTTTGGTTAGAGTTTTGGTTGGCGCTATACCAATACGAACAGGGACTCCTGTCCATTGCCGCACTAAGTTTCTTATGTGACAACCAAAATCGTATAAGTCATAGTGTTTTTTTAGAGTATCAAGTTCTAAAAAAGCTTCATCAATACTATAAGTTTCTACTTTGGGGACAAAGCCTTCTAGAATGTTCATAACTCTAGCCGACATATCTCCATAGAAAGTGAAATTAGATGAAAATACTTTGCCACCTTGGTTAAGGAAGGAGTTTTTTACCCTAAACCAGGGTACGCCCATATCAATACCCATCTCTTTTGCTTCAGTGCTTCTGGCAATAACACACCCATCATTATTGGAAAGCACAACTATGGGTGTGTTTTTTAGGTCAGGACGAAAAATTCTTTCGCAGGATGCGTAAAAATTTTCGCAATCTACTAGTGCCAGCGCCATTAAAATTTATTAATTGCAGCAGTGACCGTACCTATTATTTCTAAATCTTGGTTATGGTTAATAGAGATAGGAGGATAGTCAGGGTTATCTGGCATCAAGCAAATTTCTGGTTTGAGTTTTAATCTTTTGCACACAAACTCTCCGTCTATAGATGCAATCACTATGCTGTTATGAACGGGCTTTATGCTTCGATCAACAATAAGGACTGATTGGTCTAATATTCCAGACCCAATCATAGAATGGCCTCGAGCTCTTACTAGAAAAGTGGCCGCCCAATTTTTAATAAGATGTTTATTAAGGTCTATGGGACTTTCAATATAATCGCTAGCCGGGCTGGGGAATCCAGCGTAGACTGGTTCAAGGAAATAAGGCACAAATATTGTCGATAAACTTTCCTCAGACATTCTTCTGATATGGGTTACTTTCATGGTTATAATGCTGTAATTATATACAGTATATTTCAAGTATCTTTTTTGTAAAGTCTTTTAGATCGAGCGCTAATCAAACAATTTCTATCGGCAATTTGTTTTATATGGAAATTGATTGGGAGTTAGCCCCTTTTTAGTGTCCACAGCAGTAGAATGTTGCTAAATAAGGAGAAAATTGATGTCTATATACATTCGCGCTATTTGCATGTGTTTGTCTGTGATTATCGCAAGTCCACTCTATGGTCAAACAACACCGCTTGAGCGATTGGAGACCTATGTTGAGATTGATACTACTAATCCTCCGGGTAATGAGACGCGAGGAGTGGATTTTTTTGCGGCTATTTTCGATGAAGCAGGCATTCCTTACGAGACAGCTGAATCAGCACCAGGACGCGGCAATATCTGGGCTCGATTGGAGGGTGGGGATGAGCCGGGAGTAGTGTTGCTGCACCATATTGATGTTGTGCCGGCAACCCCAGAGATGTGGGATACAGATCCTCTGCAAGCCATTGAGATAGATGGAGAATTATTTGGTCGAGGAACGCTGGACACCAAATCTCTTGGAATAATGCACCTGGAGGCATTTTTGGCTCTTTATGAAAGCGGGGTTTCGTTGAATCGAGATGTTATTTTCATGGCAACCGCTGATGAAGAAGCTGGCGGGTTCTTTGGTGCTGGTTGGATGGTTGAGAATCGGCTCGATGTATTTGATGGTGTCGGTTATGTTTTGAATGAGGGTGGTCGAGGTACTGAAACCCATGATGGACATACGTGGTTCCAGATTGAGGTTGCTCAGAAACGTCCTTCATGGTTGAGATTAACAGCGACAGACCAACCTGGGCATGGCTCCCGGCCTCGGCCAAATTATGCAACTACGCGTTTGATAACAGCCCTACAAAGAATTCATGAGATGCCTTTCGAGCCTCGTGTGATTGGTCCTGTTCGGGAGATGTTTCGAGGTATTTCAGATTATGTGGATGCTAAGTGGCAGGAGCCATTAAGAAACATCGATGAAGCTATCTTAGATCCGGATTTTTTGGCGGAGTTTCAGGAGGAGCAACCTACACTTCATTCTCTAATTAGGAATACATGCTCTATAACAATGCTTACGGGGAGTCAGAAAATTAATGTAGTGCCGCCAACAGCAGTTGCGGAACTCGATTGCCGTATTCTTCCTGATCAAGATTCTAATGAATTTCTTGAGGGAATACGTCAACGTGTAAATGATAATCAAATTGAGATAGAACAGATTATGTTATTCAGTGCTGCCTCAACAAGTTCTGATACTCCTCTTTTTAGCTTGTTAGTTCAAAAAATACAGGAAAATTATCCAAATGCTGGAGTAGCCCCATCAGTATTAGGTGGATTTACAGATAGTCATTTTTTTCGTGATATCGATATTGCAAGTTATGGGTTTATTCCGGTCATTCGAACTGAAGAACAAGCAGCTGGTGTACATGGGAATAATGAACGTATTGGTATCGATGCCTTTAACCAAGGTGTGAGAATAATGATTGATGTTGTGGAAGATTTTGTAACGGACTAAAAATGAGTAAGTATTATGCAGAAACTAATTAATAGAAGAGACTTTCTGGTTACCTCAACTGCCGGCTTGACAGCCTCTGGCGCAAGTCTTTTTTCTTTTCCACTTTCAGTTAATGCTCAGGGTAATCGGTCGGCTCAGGTGCCACGCGGGACTTATGTGCAAGCTGATGCCAGAATGGATTTGCTTTACTTATCGGGTACCACTGCCCTGGATCTCTATCATTTGCATCCTCATGTTCCTTATGAAATTACATTCCCTGAAGATATTCGCGGACAAACACATATGTGCATGCGAAATATTAAGGAAATTCTAGATGATCAATCTGTTACATGGAGAGATGTCGTTAAAGTTAATCGATTTCAGACTGATCTTTCAGAGTCAGACGCCATTGAGGAAGTAATGGCCGAGTACTTTGATTTTTGGGATTGGTGGCCGGCGATGACTACGATGAAAATTCGAAACTTAAGTTCTGTTCCTACCCGTCTAGAAATGGAAGCTATCGCTGTCATTCCAGGCTAAGTGGAAAATATGAAAAATTAAAACTGGGAATAACGATTATGCCAATACAAGTAGTTAATACACGAAATGTTCTTAAGACAAGTTTTGCTGCTGGTCTACGTATTAGTTCCGATATGGATCTTTTGTTTCTATCTGGAGTTACAGCCAGACCATTGGATTTAGCTCCTGAGGATTCATTTGACTTTCCTGAAGATCCGGATCAGCAAGCGCGTATGGCTCTGGATAATATTCAAGGAGTTCTTGATGAAGCGGGAATTACTTGGCAGGAGGTCATTAAGATTGTGAGATTTTATACAGAAACGCCCTCTAATTCGGTCAGAACGGAGTACCTTGGGGACTGGAATCCATGCAGTACAACTTTAGGTGTTGATGAGCTTCCAGAGGCTGGTGCAAAAATCATGTTCGATGTTACTGCTGCAGTGCCACGGAGTTAGATTTTAGACAAGTTTAAATGGTCGATATATAGAGTGAGTTTATGCTATCAAGATTGGTTGTATTAGTCCTTCTGTTCTGTATGTCTGGTGTAGCATTTTCACACCATGCAGTGACAGTTGCATACGACACGGAAAATCTTGCATCTATAGAAGGGCAAGTTATAGATGTATTTTGGAGAAACCCACACATTGTTTTAACAATTGAAAGTATTTCAGAAATTGGCAATGCGGAAACTTGGGAGGTTGAATCTGGGTCTACCAATTCACTACAGAGGATAGGAATAGGCCGTGACATCGTTTCTATTGGTGATCGTGTTTCTCTTTTTGGGGCTATTTCTAGGCGTGGGCTGAATTCTATGGCTGCTTATACGATGACATTAGCGAACGGGACGGAAGTACCTTTATGGCCCCAGCGAGCAGAACGGATTGGCAGGGAAGTCCAACTAGTCCCAATTTCTGAAGTAGCACAAGAGCGTGGTGTACTTGAGGCTCGGAGTATTTTTCGTATTTGGAGTCGAATTGGTACGGGTCTAGTATCTAATTTGCCGTTCACAACTACTGCAATTGAAGCTAGAGAGGATTTTGATCCGCTTTCAGATGATCCTGCGTTAAAGTGTATTCCGCCTGGAATGCCAGCCATGATGAACAACCCTTATCCTATTGAGTTTGTAGAAGACGGAGACAATATTCTTTTGCGTCTTGAGGAATGGGATGGTGTTCGGACGATTAACATGGGGTCAAATCCCTCATCGGAGAATCAACCAGCTACGACTTATGGGTTCTCGGTCGGTAGATGGGAAGGTAACGCATTAATTGTGACCACTACTAGGATCAATGAACCTTTTTTTGACGATATCGGTACTCCTCAGAGTGAAAATATAGAAATTGTCGAGAGGTTCACACTTAATGAAAATGAAAATGAACTTCGATATGAAGTTATATTGCATGATGAAACCACCTTCACTGAACCTGCAACCCTAAGCGGAGTTTGGTTTTGGAAGCCCGGAGAGGAAATTAAACCTTTCGAGTGCGCACTTCCAGACGTATAAGCACGTATTTTGTAAAATTAGCCAACTTGCTATCCCATACGACGCACAAGCCATAAAGCGATATCAGGGAACATAATAAGTAGCATTAGAACCACTAATTCGCCTATTACAAATGGAAAAACGCCTCTAAATATTTCTACCATTGGTACCTCTGGAGCAACTCTTCGCATCACAAACACATTTGCACCGATGGGAGGTGTGATTAGTGCTAATTCGGCCATGATTACTACAAACACTCCAAACCAGATAGGGTCGATGCCTAGCTCCAGGACAACAGGAAGAAAAAAAGGAATTGTCAAAACAAGCATACCAAATACGTCCAACATTGCTCCAAGGACGAAGTAAAGCAGTATCAGCAAAATCAAAAATCCAACTCGGCCAAGTTCTGCAGCAATGATGGTGTCAACGATCACGTTAGTGAGCCCGGTTACGGCAAGAAATCTTGCAACCATGTAACCTCCAACAATAATTGCAAAGATCATGGTACTTATTAGTGTGGTGCCTCTAAGGGCAGCGCTTATAGCATTCCAGTTAAGTTTTTTTTGTAATGAAGCTACTGCTAATACTCCCGCACAACCTACACCCGCTGCCTCCGTTGGTGTGAAGATGCCTGCATAGATGCCACCGATAATTAAAATAAATAATGCTGTCACTGGCCCTAAACGACCAATCGCAGATAAGCGTTCATGCCAAGTGGCACTGGGTCCTTTGGGCCCAAGAGTTGGGTTTGCTATGCAGCGAAACAGTATGATGGATGAGAACATCAGAGCAGTTATTACGCCTGGGATAATGCCGGCAATGAATAAAGCACCTATGGATGTCTCTGTCATTACACCGTAAAAAATAAAAATTAGACTAGGCGGTATGAGAATGCCCAGTGTGCCGGATGCGGCTAATGCTCCAGTGGCAAGACGGGAGTCATATTTGAAACGGCGCATCTCCGGCATAACAATTGTGCCCATTGTGGCAACAGTTGCGATACTTGATCCCGTAACAGCACCAAACCCTCCACATGCAAGTACTGAGGAAATTGCCATGCCACCCGGCACTCTGCCAACCCATTTTCGTAATCCTTCATAAAGGTCGCTTGCAAGTCCAGCATGATAGAAAAGCTGTCCCATTAAGACGAAAAGTGGAACAGCTACAAAAATAAAGTCACGACCATGTTCCCATGGGATTAATGCAGCATGAGCCATAGTAGAAGACGGCCCTTCTACCACCCACAAGCCAAGGACTCCCGTAAATGCCATCGCAAAAGCAATAGGAACACCAAACGCTATAAGCATTAGCAGTAAAAAGACACCCAGTATTCCTATAACAATTAGATCCATTGGCTAGAGTTGTTTGTTTCATGGGTTGATTCTGCGAAAGGGTTTATGAGAATTCTTGCGCAAAAAATAATTCCACAAAGGGCGATAAATATCATGAAGGGCCAAAGCTGCACATTTAAGTCTTCGCCTGTTTCGGTAGTCAGGAACATGTAACGTGCGAACCGAAAAGCCTGTACGGTTAATAGGGCAAAAAAACCTATACTGGCCACAGCAGATAAGATATCAGCCACACCTTTCCACTTAAGCGAAAAACGTGAATAAATTACTTCCATTCGTATGTGAAACCCACGATCCCATGCATATGGGAGGGCTGAAAAAAGAGTCATTAATAGTAATAGCCCATTAGCATCACGACTCCACTGCAGTGGAGCATTGAACGCGTATCGTAGTATTACCTCTAGAGTTACTAATAAAAACAAAGCTGGTAGTGATCCGTAGACACCAAATTTGTAGAGCCAATAAGACGCTTTTTGTGACCAGTGATCAAGTTGCTTAATAATCACAAGTCAATTATTCCTTGAGTGGGAGAATTCATGATGTGCTCGTTTATTTGCTCATTTGTTAATGATGAGTATTCGGTAGCTAACGACTCAAGATCATTTACAACGGCTCTAGCCGGTAACCCTGCAGCTTCATGCAGTGCAATGAATTGCTCTTTTAATGGTGCAACTTTATTTTGCCATCGGTTGAGTTCTTCTTCTTCTAGTTCAAATACCTCTACTCCCGACTCCCTGAGGGTTTTAAAAGCATGTTCATATCCAGCGCCACTATAAAAATTTTGCGCCGTTAGTTGGCTTCTAATGCGAAGTAAGTGGTAGAAAGCAGCTTTTAAATCTTGAGGCAACGCATCAAAGGTTTGACGGTTAAGGCTGTAATGAAGTAGCAGAACATTTACATCGACTCGCGTGTAATATGGTCCAATTTCTTGCAATCGATACGCGACAATATCCGAAGCAGAAAGGGATACTGCATCTATTACTCCTCTTTGAAATGCTGGATAAGTTTCAGCAGCAGCAATGGCAACAGGTGCGGCGCCAAGTTCACGAAATATTTCTGAAGTAAGACCTCCAGTTGCACGAATTTTTATGCCATTTAAATCTTCTAAAGTTCGAATTGGGGTCTTAGAGATGATGTTATAAGGGCTAGTACAGTCGCAATGGGCTAAATATACGCCCATTTTTTCGAATTCCCGTTTAAAGTGTTTGGGATAGAGTTCCTCTACTACTAAGCTTGCTACTTGGGGGCTTGAAAAAAGGAAAGGAAGCTGAGGTGCATGAAGTAGCCTGAAGCTTCCAGGTTGATAGGTAATATATGAGTGTGTGTAATCCGTAATTCCAGTAGTAGCTGCTTTAAATCCATCGATTGGCCCATGCAGAATCCTGTCTGTATAGGGTTCTAAACGGAGTCGACCACCTGTTTCTCTTTCGACCAATTCAGCAAATGGGACAAAACCTTCCGTATACAGTCCGTGAGACCTAGGCGTGTGTGACGTATAACGTAGAGTTATTGGTTCTTTTGTCCAGTCTCGTTTACCGGAAATAAATGGGGCAGCAATGCCTAGCCCTGAAAGGGAAAGGAGAAGGTTACGACGTGTTTCGTCAATGTGTGATTTATTACCAAGTGAAGACACGCGCAAGATCTGCTCTTTTTATAATTCTTGTTCGAGATCAGGTATTACTCACAGAAGATTCCCACAATCGAAAGGCTGGATTTGGATATCAGGTTGCCATACCCAATACCGTTTAAATTCTAGCTCTTCCGTAAACGATACTGGGTCTGTGACAGAGAGGGTGTAATAGAGTCGACCCTGTGCTTCATTCAGTTCAAATCGTTCTACTAGTTGGAGTGCTCTGCTAGTTGGTGTCCCATCACCGTGTAGATGGCCTTCTTGTAGTTTTTCAGTTTCAACAATCAAGACACCATTATCCCAACGTCCATTTGAATAACCTAGATGAGTGTAAGTTTGTGGGTTGGGGGGAGTTGAGTTATTCATTCGAACAATACGTTCCAGATCAAATTCTTCAATTTTAATTAAAAGGTCATCGCCTATTGGCTCAATTTCTATGGGATAAGCGGACCCCATTATGTAAGGCATAGGTTTTGGGTTACACGCGTTATATGGACTAGACTGGGGATCCCACTGAGCTTTTAGCGCGCTTGCTTCAGTAGTCATTGGATAATCCCCCCCACTCAACAGTGGGTATCCTTCTGGGTCATCAAAAATAGGCGTCCAGACCCTGAAAATTCCCTCTGCTCCTTCACGGCCTACTGAGGCTTGTTCTTCGTCAGTCTCGCGTTGATAAAGATTTCCTGCCACACCAGCTGGCCAAAAAGGTTTGGAAACAGCTCTTAGCAGTACCTCTCGACCATCATCAAGGAGCATATTTTCCGCAAACATTTCGGGTAGACCTCGCAATGAGGAAGCACCTGCCAGCCTTACTCGATCACCAACCTGAATAAAGTCTCTATCTACGCCACGTAGTCTAAGTGTACTGACGGAACCGGTTTCTATGCGCCAATCCACAGTATTTCCATTTTCGTCTTCTACAGCGGCTGTATATTCTGGATGAGGATTGCGCCATCTTACTGAGGTAATAACTCCTTGAATTTCAACCATATTATCGTGATCAAAAAGGCCGGCACTACTGTGATGCCCATTCGTTAGTAGCGGGATGATGAATGCAAAAATAAATAAAGTTGGGCGTAACATGACACTCCTCAAAATATAAAGTTACTTTATCTGACAGGGATTCTACCTTGTCTGGTGACAGTCTTGGTCCATGTTATTCTAAAATAATAAAACTATGATTTTTTGAACTCATGCTTTTCTATATGGGTTGATAGAATTAATTCTTGCAAATGTGGTGGGAGTTCTCTGAAATAATCATTGAGAAAATGAGGGGCACTGAATAATGACGGAATCTAGTGATTCAAAAGAAGCATCAATAGAGCGACGAAAGTTTTTGCAGCATGGCACCCTCGCTGGGGCAGCTGCATTGATCGGTAGTTCAGGATCTGAGAAGAGCCATAGCCAAGAAGTTTCTGAGGCAGATATACAAAGGCCAGTAGCCCCAGTTATAACGGCTGAGGATGAGGCATCTCCACCTGCACATGCACAGGTCATAGCAGCTGATGAACGTGCAGGGTCTGATTTTATGGTAGACGTTATCAAGTCTCTTGAATTTGACTATATTTGCGCTAATCCAGGGTCAAGTTTTCGTGGTCTTCATGAATCAATAATTAATTACGGTGGTAATGAGAGCCCTGAGCTTATTACTTGTTGTCACGAAGAATCCTCAGTGGCAATGGCACATGGATATTTCAAGGCAGAGGGTAAACCTCTGGCGGTTATGGCTCACGGGACAGTTGGTCTTCAGCATGCTGCCATGGCGATATACAACGCGTGGTGTGACCGAGTACCCGTGTATTTAGTTCTGGGGAATCATAATGATGCAGCACTACGTAGGGCCGCAGAGTGGTATCACGGCGTGCAAGATGCGGCAGATATGGTTAGGGATTATGTTAAATGGGATGACACGCCGTGGTCATTAGAGCATTTTGCTGAATCTGCCGTGCGTGCTTATAAGGTTTCAATGACGCCCCCAATGGCTCCGGTCGTCTTAGTATTAGATGGGCATTTGCAGGAAGGACCAATCCCGCTGGATTCAGGTTTGTCTATTCCAAAATTAACTATTCCAACTCCACCCCAAGGAGATTCTGGCGCGGTTGAGGAAGCGGCGCGAATGCTTGTTGAGGCTGAATTTCCAGTACTTGTGGCTGATCGTGCTGCACGCACTCCTGCTGGAATGTCCTTATTGGTAGAGCTTGCAGAGGCTTTGCAGGCAGCTGTAATTGATGGGGGAAGTCGGTTGAATTTTCCGACACGTCATCCATTAAATCAGACCCATCGAGCTGGCAATGGAGCACCGCCAATAAATCGAGAAATAATCTCTCAGGCTGATGTAATTCTTGGGCTAGAGGTCATGGATTTTTGGTCCACAGTTAACTCACTGCGCGACCAACTTCATCGGTCTGTTTCACGTGTTGCCAAGCCTGATGCCAAATTGATTTCCATTTCAACGGGAGATTTGTATATACGCTCTAATTATCAGGATTTTCGTCGTATGCAGGAAGTAGATCTGGCAATTGCAGCAGATGCAGAAGCAACTATGCCAGCATTAATAGAGGCAGTTAAGCGTCTAACGACTCGTTCCAGACGTCAGGTGTTTGAAGAACGGGGTCAAAAATTATCACAGGCAAGTCGTTTGGCTGATGAGAACGCACGACTCGCGGCGAGTTATGCTTTTAATGCAAGTCCGGTCAGCACAGCGCGATTATGTTCTGAAATTTGGTCAAAGATAAAAAATGAAGATTGGTCATTAGTTTCTAGTTATTACAGTGATGGTGGAGGTTGGCCTAGAAGACTTTGGGATTTCAATAAGTCATATCAGTGGCTCGGCCACGCAGGAGGCGGAGGTATCGGTTATGGAGCTCCCGCATCTGTAGGTGGCGCCTTAGCAAATCGACGCCATGGACGGTTCTCTGTAGCGATTCAAACAGACGGGGATCTAATGTATGCCCCTGGGGTTCTTTGGACAGCAGCACATCATGGAATTCCACTATTGAGCGTTATGAATAATAACCGTTCATATCATATGGAAGTTATGCACGTACAACGGATGTGCAATGCTCGTAATCGAGGGGTTGACCGTGCACATATAGGTAATGAATTAGGCGATCCAAATATTGATTACGCTCAAATGGTGAAGGGATTGGGAGTTTATACGGAGGGCCCAATTGATAAACCAGCAGACCTTGGTCCTGCACTTGAGAGAGCAGTAGCTGTTGTGAAGCGTGGAGAACCAGCTTTAGTTGATGTTGTTACGCAGGTTAGGTGAGGTTGTTTATGGAACGCACACATTTAATGCTGTTAACCGCAATATTGGTTTTCGGGATGAGTTTCTCTATGGTTTTTGCTCAAGATAATAACGGTCAAATACATTATTTAGCATCTGGGTGTGCAGGCTGTCATGGCAATCAGGGAGAGGGCGATGTACTAGGACCAAGTTTGACAACTGGCATGCTTTCATTAGCTCGCTTTGTTGCTTACGTGCGAGAGCCAACAGGCAGCATGCCTCCTTATACTGAAGAAATTTTGTCTGATTCTATCCTAGATGAGATTTATGATTTTTTGACGCCTAATATTCCGCAACAAGTCATTAATGGACGGCCTGATATTGGTGAGCAAGTCTATCGAAGTAAGGGGTGTTACCAATGCCATGCCAATGAGGGACAAGGCGGCGCTCAAGGCCCCAGGCTTGGACCAGATCCTGTTTCATTTCCAAGGTTTAGTTGGTATGCCCGAAACCCTAGTGGTGGCATGCCTCCTTATACTGAGTCCGTTTTGTCAGATCAGGAACTGGCTGACATATATGCGTTTTTGGAGTCCAGGCCTGAGCCTCTACCCATTCAGGAAATTCCTTTGCTTGCGCCTTAGGTATAGATTTTTTATGAGTGGAATTGTTTGCTATCTTGCGGTGCTCCCTTCTTTTTATGCATCCCATAGTCTCGTTTAATGTCTCCTATTCGAATGCGATAATCAGAAAAAATAGTTTCTATACCTGCTTTTTGTGCTTTTCTGTGTTCTACAACATTACGCCACTCAGCGACGGCCATTTCATCTCTCCAGAAAGATAGTGACAGCATTCTCCCCGGTTTAGTGAGACTTTCGAATCTTTCTATTGAGATAAATCCATCAATTTTTT
>MDTE01136990.1_pt1 | contig 87900 bp, 77 predicted proteins | sample 811231 | NCBI WGS metagenome assembly MDTE01 (sample SAMN05326651, study PRJNA326480) | marine metagenome | isolation source: seawater | place: Indian Ocean: Red Sea | collected 2010 | reverse complement strand
TATGTCTTGAGAAGGATGGAACCCTTCATCAGAAATAATAATGAAGACTGAAACCCACCAAAGAAGGTAAATTGTTAAATAGATTGAATATAAGTTTTTTAAGAATACTTTCAACTTCTGTCATTCCCACTCAATAGTCGCAGGTGGTTTGCCAGAAATATCATAAACTACCCTGCTAATACCCTCTATCTCATTGACTATTCTGTTAGAAACATTGGCTAGAAAGTCATAGGGCAGATTTGCCCAATGCGCAGTCATAAAATCAACAGTTTCCACTGCTCGTAATGCTATTACATCTGCATACCTTCTTTCATCACCTACTACGCCCACTGTTTTTACCGGTAAATAAACACAAAAAGCTTGGCTGACCTTATCATATAATTCTGCTCTTATTAATTCCTCAATGAAGATTGCATCAGCATCCTGTAAAATCTTGATCTTTTTCTTGGTAATCTCTCCAAGAATTCTTACTCCAAGCCCTGGTCCAGGAAATGGATGTCTATTTAGAATCTCATTGGGTAGGTCAAGTTTAGCGCCTAGCTTTCTCACTTCATCTTTAAATAAATCTCTAAGTGGTTCTACTAATTCCATTTTCATCTCATCAGGCAAACCACCAACATTATGATGAGATTTAATAACTCTAGCTTCTTGTGATTCAGACTCAGAGGACTCAATGACATCAGGATAAATCGTGCCTTGAGCTAAAAACTTAATGCCTCCTTTGGATTGTAAATTAACAGACTCATTATCAAACACATCTATAAAAGTCCTACCAATAACTTTTCTTTTCTGTTCAGGGTCCGTCACACCCTTAAGATGACGATAAAACGTCTTCTTTGCATCCACTACCTCAAGATTTAGATCAACCTTGTCTCTAAAAAGCTCTATCACCTCTTTCACTTCATTCTTTCTTAGTAATCCATTATCTACAAACATACAAATTAAATTTTTACCAATTGCCTTATCTAACAACATAGCAGTTACTGATGAATCAACGCCTCCAGATAGACCAAGTAAGACCTTATTATCGCCAACTTGAGACTGCACTTCTTGAACAAGGCTGGTAATGATGTCTTCTAATTTCCAGTCTTTTTTACAGATACAAATATTAGATACAAAATTTTCAAGGATCCTTTGTCCGTTGACTGTATGGGTTACTTCTGGATGGAACTGTAAACCGAAGTATGGTTTAGATTCATGCTCTATGGCAGCAATAGGTGCAGATGAAGTGGATGCAATTAACTTAAAATCATCGGGTAATATTGATACTTGGTCTCCATGACTCATCCATACGTCTAGATTATCTCCATCGATATTATCAAAGAGCATTGATTGTGAAACTAAATTCAGCTCTGCATGACCAAATTCTTTTTTTGATGAGGTTGCAACTTTGCCTCCCTTCTGTTCGGCTAGCGTCTGCATACCATAACAAACACCCAGTATTGGTATGTCTAAATCAAATATAATCTCAGGGATTCTGGGTGTATTCTCCACAGTAACAGATTCTGGCCCACCAGATAGAATGGCTCCCTTTGGTTTAAGATTCTGTATTTTCTCTACTGCAATATCCCATGGAAGGATTTCAGAATATACACCAAGCTCTCTGACTCTTCGAGCAATCAACTGAGTGTATTGAGAACCAAAGTCTAGAACTAAAATTTTATCAATATCTTTATTGAATAATGAGGTAGCTGAGCTCATTTTATTAATTGCTTAATATCACTCATTAATTCAGCAACCTCTGGCTTATGTTCTTTTATCTCTTCAGCAGATAGACCTGCTAATTCATGAGGGAATACTAACCATTTGTCTGTTTCATGAAGATAGTAATCGGGCTTACGTCCAGTTTGATTCTTATGAGGCTTATAATAAGGTGTAGCGACTCTTATTTCTGGTGTATTTTTTTTGCAAGCCATCTTAAGTTCTGAAACTATTTTCTCTATTGACATGCCTGTGTCATGCACATCATCAACTACTAAAAGAGAATCTTCTGACTCCACTTGCTTAATGACATAATTTAAACCATAAACCTGAACTTCATTCTCTCTATCATCAAGACCTTTATAATGCGAAGTCCTAATTGCAATATGGTCTGAAGGTACGCCTAGAACACTAAAAAACTCCTGTACGGCAATCCCTATAGGAGCCCCGCCCCTCCAAACACCAATAATATAATTTGGTCTATATCCATCAGCATAGACCTGCCAAGCCAGCCTAAATGAATCTTGAATAAGATCCTCAGATCGAATGTAATGTTTGTCCATGGCTAATTATATCTTGAGAAACAAGAAATTTAAGGACTGAATTACATAAGTTATTACTTTATTTAGTAATCTCTGCTAAGTCTAAACATATATTGCCTTGGAGGAATTAATTCGAGGCCAGTGGCTGCAACACCAAAGACATCAGTCATACTGGAATTGACTCCATCCTCATCCGTTGCATTGAGAATTATAAAATCTAAACCCCACTCTCCAACAAAATCAAATCCTAAAGTTATATTGACTAAGTCATAGGAATCTATTGCATCTACAGCAGAATTGTTAGAAACCCTTTGTTGAAAATCACCGCGATGTACGTATTGCAATATACCTGTCATGAGAGTCCCTGAAGACAAACTTGTCTCATATGTCATGCTTACATCTGCAGTAAAATCAGGACTTTTTGCAAGCTCATTACCTTGAACATTCTCTCTTAGTCCATAACGGAGATCTTCTTGACCAAAAAAGTATTGATAAGCATCTACATTATCAAGAACCATGTAGTTAGATGTCACTTCAGAATTAAGAAAAGCAAGATTCATATCAAAGATAAATTCATCAGTAAGTAAACCTTTAAATTCAATTTCAAGTCCAGACATCTCAGACTCAGGAATATTTGCAACACCGCCCCGATAAGGATCTGGATCAGTGGCCTGAAATTGTAAATTTTCATAGGTGTAAGTGAATGCAGCTAAATTAGCTCTTGCTCTTCCATCCATAAGATCAGCCTTTAACCCAAATTCAAAAGAATCAACTGTTTCAGCTTCAAAAGTAGGAAATACCATTGCAGGTGCAACAGGTCTTCCAGCTTCTACATCCTGAGCTTCTGTAAAACCAAAAGTGAGATTAGATCCACCAGGCTTAAAGCCTCTAGTGAAGGAGAAATAGGTCATTGATGATTCAGCAAAGTCAAATTCAGCTGTTAGTCTCCATGTCGTTTCATCAGAAGTGCCTGTTTCTTTAAAACTCTCAACATTGAAAAAATTTGTAACATCAGTTGAGAATGTATCCTCAGAATATCGTAAACCCGAAATTAAACGAGAGGAATCGCTCATACTATAAGTTATTTGCCCATAAACAGAGTATGATTCCCTGGTTGGGAAAGCATCCGTCACGAAGTCCCAATCTGCTCCAAAAACACCGAATCTTCCGGGAATACCATAATCATGGGTATAACAATAATCTTGAGAAGCAAAGCTTTCATTACATAAATATCTTAATTGCCCAGTTAAATCATTATCCCTATAGCCTCTTATAACATTTTCAATTTCATGCTCCATGTAAAATGCACCTATTGTCCAATCTAATTTTCCATCTAAGGCGGGCTCTATAGAGATCAAGTTAATTTCTAAAGTAGTTGTATCAACTAAAGAGGTTTCAGGATTAAATTCCGCTCGTTGATATATTGATCCAGATCCTAGACCTGGTATGGAAAGCACTGAATCACCAAAATTATGACGATCATTATCTCTAACAACCAATATATCGTCTTCTTGTAGGCTTGCCATTGCCCTTAAAGTTGCAAATCCTAAATCTGATTCATAGATACCTGCAAAAACTGAAGATGTTAATTCATGTTTTGAAACGGTATCTTGAGATAATTTTCTAAGATCAGGCGTCGGATCATCAATCCCTCTTAATGCTGAACCGTTTCTATCTACTTCGAAGTGTTGTCCAAACAACCTAAGGCTTGAGGTATCGCTCAATTCAAAAAGAAAGTCACCTCTTAAATTTATATTACTTGCGTCATCAAGATCTTGGCCTGTAAAAATATTCTTGCTAAATCCGTCCCTTTCTGTAACAGATAAAGAAAGTCTTGCAGCTGAATTATCTGAAATAGGAAGATTATTTGATGAACGGAACTTCACTAAACCATAATTACCAAAAGTAATATCATATTTACCTGTTTTGCTATTAAACTGAGGTTTCTGACTAATTACATTGATTGCACCCCCTGTTGAATTTTGTCCAAAGAGGGTTCCTTGTGGACCACGTAAAACTTCAATTCTTTCAACATCAATGAAATCAGTCTGTAATGCAAATGGTGATGCTATAAATATGCCATCCATATGAAATGCTACTGATGGTGCTGCAATGGCATTTTGATTAGTTTCATTACCCACGCCCCTGATAGAAATCACTGTCTTATAGCCTTCATTCTTTGCAACAGTCAATCCCGGCACAATAGCGCTTAGATCTACAAAGGACTCAATATTTTTATTTTCAATATCCTCATCACTTAATGCTGTGACGGCTTGAGAAATATCTTGTAAGCTTTCACTCCTTTTTTCAGCGGTCACAAAGACTTCTTCTATTACACCCTCTTGTCCTGTTAGAACAAAACTATAAAAAAAGACTAGGGCGATAATCTTATGATGTGTGAATTCAGGTAATTTCATGTGCTTCCCCTTCTATTTGGTGCGTTGTAATATTAATAATTTTCTAAAAATAAAGCTGCAATTCCAATGCCAATTGGACTGCTAAGATCAAATTAATAATGTAGATCTGATAGATACAATTCCAATATTAATCTCTAAATCTTCTAAGTATTTTTTAAACTAATAACAAAAGAATAGTATAAGTTGTAAAATATTTTTTTAAATACCTATTATTAAATCAAGTGTTAGAAAAATTCTTTAGTCTTAAGGACAACAATACAACCATTAAAAATGAGCTTGTAGCTGGAATCACTACTTTCATAACCATGGCTTATATAATTTTTGTTAACCCCCAACTAATGTCTAGCACTGGTATGGATTGGGGGGCTAGTTTTGTCGGAACATGTTTAGCCGCAGCATTTGCATGTTTTGTGATGGGTCTTTATGCAAATTGGCCTGTTGGCTTAGCTCCTGGAATGGGACTCAATGCTTTTTTCACTTATACAGTCGTAGGAGAAATGGGATATACATGGGAAGTGGCATTAGGAGCAGTATTTATTGCGGGAGTTCTATTTGTGATTATGAGTATTACTCCTCTAAGACAATGGATGTTAAATAGTATTCCATTTAATCTGCGAATTGCTATGGGGGCAGGCGTAGGTCTTTTTATTGGCATGATTGGTCTTAGGAACGGTGGCATCATTACATCCAATGAAGTCACTCTTCTTAGCATGGGTAATTTGGCTAATCTGGAGACATTACTTGCAGTTATAGGCTTTATAGTGATCTCAGTATTATCAATACGTAAAATCCCAGGCTCGATAGTCATTGGTATTTTTCTAGTAACATTATTAGCTATGATGCTTGGGCTAGTGCAATACAACGGTATTGTGTCTGAACCCCCATCTTTACTTCCAGTTTTATTAAAACTAGATATTAAGGGCGCATTTGACCTTGCGATGATAAGCATAATCATGTCATTTCTCTTTGTGAACTTGTTTGATACTGCAGGAACCTTGCTTGGAGTTGCAAACCAAGCAAACTTGATAGATGCAAATGGAAACATTCATAAATTAGATAAAGCTCTAAAAGCTGATAGTAGCTCTAGCGTTGTAGGATCTTTATTTGGTTGTGCTCCAGTGACTAGTTATGTGGAAAGCTCTGCTGGAGTTGAGTCTGGAGGAAGAACTGGATTAACTGCAGTTATAGTGGGTACATTATTTTTAATTGTAATTTTCTTTGCACCACTTGCAAAGATGATTCCGCTGTATGCAACTGCTGGAGCACTAATATACGTATCAATCTTAATGCTGAGTAGTATGGAAAAACTTAATTGGTCTAATCTCAGTGACCTTTTACCTGCTTTAGTTATTATCGTGATGATCCCTTTGACTTTTTCTATTGCAAATGGAATAGCGCTAGGTTTCATGTCTTATGTGGTTATTAAATTATTTACAGGCCAAGTTACAACCATATCATCAGGAGCATGGTTCCTGACGGTAATCTTCCTTTCTAGATTTGTTTTCTTATAAGCCTAGCTTCTCTGATAATTTGGGGATTCCTTTGTGATCATGACATCATGAACATGGCTCTCCATCATGCCTGCATTTGTAACCTCAATAAATTCTGTATCTTTTTGCATGGACTCAATAGTCTTGCAACCTACATATCCCATGCTCTGACGCAAACCTCCTTCAAATTGATCTAAGACTTTCACCACAACTCCTTTATAAGGAACTCTTCCCTCTACACCTTCTGGAACAAGTTTCTCAGTTTCCACTTCATCTTGGGAATATCTATTAGTGTCATTTCTCTCAGACATTGCTCCTAATGATCCCATTCCTCTATATATTTTAAAGCTTCTACCCTGATAAAGTTCTATTTCACCTGGAGCTTCTTCGGTTCCTGCTAACATGCTTCCTAACATGACTGATGATGCTCCAGCGGCTATTGCTTTTGCTAAATCTCCAGAATATCTAATCCCTCCATCAGCAATTAATGGAATTGATGATTTTTTCATAGCATCTTTTATAGATAGAATAGCTGTGATCTGGGGCACCCCAATTCCAGCAATAATTCTAGTTGTACATATAGATCCTGGACCCATGCCAATTTTAATAGCATCAGCCCCGGCTTTCTCTAATGCTATTGCTCCATCAGCTGTAGCAACATTACCTGCAATGATTTGTATGTCTGGAAATTCGTTTTTTATTACCTTTATCGTTTCTACTACATTTTTTGAATGGCCATGAGCAGAATCAATAACAAAAATATCAACACCTGATTCAAATAATGCCTGGGCTCTTTCAAAAGTATCAGCACTAGTACCTAAAGCTGCACCAACAAGCAACTGACCGGAAGAATCCTTTGTAGCTAGTGGAAATTCGGCAGATTTATCAATGTCTTTCATTGTTACTAGACCTGATAAGCCACCTCTATCATCTAGCACTAAAACTTTTTCTATTCTGTTGTGGTACATAAGCTTTTTAACCTCATCTTGATGAGTGCCTTCTACTACAGTTATAAGTCTTTCAAAAGGAGTCATAATAGTGCTCACTTGCGCATCTAAGTCATCTGCATATCTGAAATCTCGTGATGTTACAATTCCTTTCAATTCTCCATTATCTACAACCGGCATGCCTGAGATATTTAACTCCCCGGTAAGCTTAACTAAATCGTCAATGCTTTTAGTAGAGCTGATTGTAATTGGGTCTTTAACAATGCCGCTCTCGTATTTTTTTACCATCTTTACCTGAGAGGCTTGCTCTTCAATGGAGTTATTTTTATGAATAATTCCAATGCCTCCGCTTTCGGCCATGGCAATTGCCATCCTTGATTCAGTAACTGTATCCATTGCAGCTGAGATAATTGGAAGGTTAAGAGAAATATCTCTGGTTAGAAGACTTTTTAGTACAGCCTCTTGAGGTGAAAAATCTGAATATCTTGGTAGTAACAAGACATCATCATAGGTAAGGGCTTTAGATTTGATCTTTTCCATAGTCAATTATACTTTTAGAAAAAAGAAAAAACAAAAGCGAGAAATTGGCTTAAATTAATTTTTAATCAATTTATTAGTCTTAGCTGCACAGATAAAATCATTCATATGTAAGCCTTTAATTTTGTGGGACCACCATTGAACAGTAACCTTACCCCATTCAAGATTTATGCTGGGATGATGATCTTCTTGCTCTGCCAAGTGTGCTACTGCATTCGTAAAGTGAACTGCTGCAATATAATCATCAAACATAAATTGTTTAATCAGCTTATTAATTTCATCTCGATGTATCTGCCAACCTTCAACTTGGGTAAGTAAGTCAGGGAAATCAGATTCTGGGACTAAGGGAGCCCCTACCTCACATGCCTCACATGATTTTTTGCTTAGTTCATTCAATTAATACCGCCCTTAATAAGCTTTTGTGGATCAAGAATTTTTTTAAGTTTAGCTCTATTGATATTAGTTTCTTCCTCAGCTACATCAATTATTGAACGGTTTTCTTTATAAGCTTTTTTAGCAATCTCTGCAGCTTTTTCATAGCCAATTATTGGATTCAGTGCTGTTATTAGGATTGGGTTTTTTGATAAAGAGTTCTGGAGGGTTTTCTTATTTACTTTAAAAGTTCTAATGGCCTTAGTAGATAAAACATCCATGGCGCCAGCTAAGATATTTATACTTTTTAATAGATTGTAAGCTATTACTGGAAGCATAACATTCAGCTGAAAATTACCTGATTGTCCAGCCAAAGTTATTGTTACATCATTGCCAATAACATCAGCTGATGCCATGATTACAGCTTCTGGAATAACGGGATTGACTTTTCCTGGCATAATACTGCTACCGGGTTGTATAGCTTTTAATTCTATTTCAGACAAACCTGCTAAAGGTCCACTATTCATCCACCGTAAATCATTCGAAACTTTCATCAAAATAACAGCTAAATTTTTCAGTTCACCTGATAGCTGGACAGAGCAATCCTGGGCACTTAATTCATGGTAAAAATTGTCACTTGCTACATATTTACATTTCTTTCCAGATAACTTTGTCATTTCTTGAGCAAAATATTTTGAGAATTGTTTATGCGCATTAATTCCAGTTCCTACAGCTGTGCCTCCTTGAGGAAGCTCTAGTAGTCTCTCCTCTAAAATATTTAACATTTTTCTTGATGATTTCAACTGACTTTCCCAAGCTCTGAGTTCATCTGACAGTTGTACTGGCATTGCATCCATCAAATGAGTTCTGCCTGTCTTTACAATGCCCTCTACAGATTTAGCCTTCTTTTCAATTGCATTGATCAGTTTATCTAGGGATGGATACAGTTTCATAGTTAGATCCATATGAGCGCTAACTTTAATTGCTGTAGGTATAACATCATTGCTGCTCTGACTCATGTTTACATCATCATTGGGGTTAACATCAGATTTAGAATATTTTGATGCTAGGTTAGCTATGACCTCATTAGCATTCATATTTGAGCTAGTGCCTGATCCAGTTTGAAACACATCTATGGGAAATTGATTATGATGTTTCTCTTGCCAAACCTCTTTTGCTGCTTTTGATATAGCTCTAGCTTTCTTTGTTGTTAAAAGCTTCAATCGTAAATTAGCTCTTGCCGCAGCATCTTTAATAATTCCAAGAGTACTAACAAATGTCTTCGTAAAAGGAAAGTTCATGCTTATTCCGCTGATAGGAAAATTATTTATTGCTCTTTGTGTTTGAGCACCCCAAAGAGCATTCTTGGGAACCTTAACTTCACCTAAAGAATCTTTTTCTATTCTATATTTCATATATTTTTTAAATTTAGTTAAACTATTTTACACCTAGAGAAAAAAAGTATGGCAAAAATTGTTCCATTAAAAATTGATACTAGTCTTGGCAGGTTACCACAAAAGGTTAAAGGTCTTGAAATGATAGACTTTAAATCTACTGAAGAGCTTCGCCGGAATCAACTAGAAAAGCTCACAGCTGGATTTAGATTATTCTCGTACTTTGGTTATGATGAAGGGGTAGCAGGTCATATAACCTTTAGAGATCCTGAGTTTAATGATCATTTCTGGGTAAACCCTTTAGGAGTCCATTTTAGTCAAATCAAGATATCTGATTTGTTATTGGTTAATCATGATGGAGATGTAGTGCAAGGCGATAGGCCAGTAAACGTTGCAGCATTTGCTATTCATTCTGCCTTACATCGAGCAAGACCAGATGTAAATTCTGCTGCTCACTCGCACTCTCTCCATGGTCGTACGTTTTCTGCTTTAGGAAAAATCTTGGATCCAATCAATCAAGATGCATGTGCATTCTATGAACGACAATCCATCTTTGAAGACTTCTCTGGTGTGGTGGAGGAAGTTGAAGAAGGAGAAAAAATAGCAAATGCTCTTGATGATAAACAAGTTATTATTCTAAAAAATCATGGAATTTTGACAACAGGCAGCTCTGTTGATATTGCTCTGTGGTATTTCTTATCTATGGAAAAATGTTGTAAGTCGCAGTTATTGGCAGAAGCCGCGGGTGTGCCTGCTTTAATTCCACATGATATGGCAGTCAAAACTAGAAATTTTATTGCGAATGAAGTAGCTTTATGGGCGAGTTTCCAGCCTCTTTTCGATATGATGATTGAAAAAGAGCCTGATCTGCTTGATTAATTCCTAATGACCAATAATAGCTTTGGTCTCTAAACATTCTATAAGGCCCAATCTACCATGTTCTCTTCCATTACCAGAGGTTTTAAAGCCACCAAATGGAGCTGGAGGACCTTCATTTGAGCCTCCGTTAATTGAGATCTGGCCAGCCCGAATTCTTTCAGCAACTTTTTTAGCATGCTCAAAATCTCCTGATTGAACATATCCTGCCAATCCGTAAGGAGTATCATTAGCTATTTCAACTGCCTCATCTTCATCCTCATATTTTAGAATAGATAATACAGGTCCAAAGATTTCTTCTCTTGCGATAGTCATGTCATTTGTAACATCTGAAAATATAGTGGGTTGGATATAAAAACCTTTTTCTTGATTACTGGGTAACTCGGGACCACCTGTAACCAATTTTGCACCTTCATCTATGCCAACCTGAATGAGTCTCTTCACTTTGTCATATTGAGTCTTATTAGAAATAGGTCCGATTCTGACACCCTCTTCTTCAGGTGACCCAACTACAGTTGATTCAGCAACAGTTTTAGCAATTTCTACTGCCTTATCATATTGTGATGAATGTACCAACATTCTCGTGGGAGCATTGCAGGATTGACCACTATTTAAGAAACAATGACTAACTCCAGATGAAACCGCTTTTTCAAGATCAGCATCTTTTAAGATGATATTAGCAGATTTGCCTCCTAACTCCTGTGCTACCCTCTTGACTGATGGTGCTGAAGCTTGTGCAACAGCTATTCCTGCTCTAGTAGACCCTGTAAAATGCATCATATCAACTTCTGGATGCTCTGATAGAGCAGCACCAACTATGGGTCCATACCCATTAACTAGATTAAAGACACCTGATGGTAAATCTGATTTCTCAAAGATTTCAGCAAGTTTAATAGCACAAAATGGAGATATCTCACTTGGCTTCAATACCATAGTACAACCAGCAGCAATAGCAGAAGCAGTTTTAGTGCTCATTTGGTTCATTGGCCAATTCCAAGGAGTGATCATGCCAATAATACCTATAGGCTCTTTTCTTAAAAGATAATCATTTTCTTTTGTTTCAAATTCAAAGCCCTTTAATACTTCTAAAGTATCTTTAAAATGGGACAGCCCTGAAGTAACTTGGGCTATTTTAGATAACCATAATGGTGCGCCCATCTCTTCTGAAATAATCTCTGCTAGCTCTTCAGAGGACTCTTCATAGTTGGTAATAATTGATTCTAAAATGGCTATTCTTTCATCTTTGGAAGATCGGCTAAAATCTGGAAAGGTTTCACTAGCTGCTTTAACTGCTAAATCAATATCCTCTTTTGTTCCTGAAGCAACGGTGCCAATAATTTCTTCTGTTGAAGGATTTTGAACTTCAATTACCTCAGCAGATTTAGGATCAACCCACTGACCATTAATAAAAAACTTATTTTTTTCTTTCATAACTCTTAACCTAATTTGAAAAAACGATTATACATAAAGAAATTGATTTTCTACAAAACTAGCTGAGGTATTTATTAAGATATCCGATCTGTAATTTTTTGCTTTAGTTCTTTGCGAAAAGAATCAACCAAATCTCTGCTATTAGGTCTTGCTGATATATCAAATTGCTCTATTGACATTCTATTTATTAGTCCTAAAGATTGATACTTTTCAATATGGTGTGAATATCTGCGTGGTGTATTGATATTGCTTGGATATAACGTAGTTACAGGTCGCCCACTAGAAATGGCTTCTGAAATCATCATCGCGCTATCTTCTGTCACAAATATATGTGATGCGGAACCAAATAGTGAGGATAATTCTAGGTCATGGGCGCCCATATGAAACCAAGCAGACTTAGATGATAAGCAGTTAGTTAGAGCTTGTATCAGCATAGATTCAATCTTAGGGTCAGTTCTCCTTGATGTAACTAAAATACATTTTTGATTATTTGTATGAGATATGGTTTTGATGTTCTCAATAAACTTGTTCCATTCAGTTAATGAGTATTGGTAGCCTATGCCCTTACCTCCAATACAAAATAAAGGCTCTAAATCATCGTTTATAAAGCCCATATCACATAGCTCAGGGGAGTACTTATTGGGTGTAATTGCGGCTTCAATATTACTATCTTTTGAATAATATTGCTCAGATGTTACTAACGCATTAAATAAATCAGAATCTAGCCCTCTAGGTGATCCCATCTGAATAACATCTATACCATACAGAAACTTTATAGCTGCACTTACGGGTGCAGTATTTCCTCCTGAAGCTATTAATAAATCAACACCATCTAATTTCATTGGTAAATAATAAGACAATATTTTCTTAGCGTTTGACGGTGTTAATGCTTTTGCAGAACGTCTTGATAAAAAACGAATGATAGATCTAAGAAAAGGGAATCTAAGTTTGAGATCATGAACATCTAATGTGTAATCATTAGGTTTATAAATTAAATGGAGGATGCCAAACGATTGATTGTAGTGACCTGGAATAGTATCACTCAGTATCAAAATGTTCTTTTTGTTCACTATTCAGATATGTTGTTATATTTGCTTAACAGATCATCTTGATCCATTAAAGCTTGTGCAATCTCTAAATCTTCAGGTCTATCAACGCCAACAATTGAATAATTAGCAACCAGGGCTTGAATGTCTATATCATTCTCTAAAAATCTCATCATATCAATGGATTCAATAATTTCTAGCGCTGTAGGCTCCAACTCTTTATAGAGCCTTAATGCGTTCGAAGAAAATGCTATCATCCCTAACTGCCTGTAGAATTTATTAGCGTTATGAGGAATTCTCGCTCTTGAAAAAGTTAGTACTTTTAAATCCTTATCTAAAACAACTTTTACAATGTCCTTATTGTCTGCTTCAGATTTTTTAATTTCATAAATTAAATTAATAACTTCACTCTGTCGTAGCTTAAAAGTATCTATCAGCAAATCGATATCATCTGGATGTACCTGAGGTTCATCTCCCTGTATTAATATGACATGAGAATAAGATTTGCCTTGGCTTTCTAGGATAGTAAGTGTTTCTTCAGCTCTGTCAGTAGCTCTCTCATGATCTGGTGAAGTTTTAATGGCTGGTATATTATTCTGATTACACCAGTCTAAAATCTCTAAATTTGGTGAAGAGATAACAACATCATTGCACTGTGACATGATAGATCTAAAGTAACAGTGACCAATCATCGGGATGCCATGAATAAGCTCAAGTGGCTTGCCTGGGAATCGTGAAGATTCCATTCGTGCTGGTATGACTCCCAGGATATTGTCTCGTTTATTCAAAAGGCTTTCTAGCTATAACGTCAATCATTCTAAAATCAACACTGAAAGCAATCATAGAATAGCCTTGTTCTTTAAGAGCAGATAATTCATCAATCTCAGGTTCGACTAAATGATAGCCACAATGAATACCTTTATCTTTTGCGGCTTGCATTACCTTCGCTTCAGAGTTTTTGAAGAGATCTGAAGTAAAATTGCCTGGATCATTTAAGCTAGCAGACAAATCGTAAGGACCAATAAAATAGCCATTGATTGGTAAAGAAAAGATCTCATTTATATTTTTGATAGCTGCGCTAGATTCAATTTGGAAATAAACTTCTACATCATCCGCTAGTTCATTTATATAGTTATCTCTTAAAGCTTTAACTCCATAGCCTTGTGCTCGAGATAGGCCCATCCCCCTTTTGCCTTTTGGAGGATAAAAACAGCTCTCCAAAATATTAGATCCTTGTGCCTTAGTCTCAACCATTGGTGCAATAATGCCCCTAGCACCAGCATCCAAGACTCTCTTAATTTGTGAGGAGCTATGGTCCGATAATCTAACAAGTGGCTTTGATCCAGCTAAATCTATAACTCTTATTAAATCTGCAGCGGTCTCTATACCTATTGCAGTATGCTCTAAATCAACAACAACCCATTCATAACCAGCTTTAGCTAAAATTTCAGCTAGAGCATTATCTGGTATTGATATCCAGGTTCCGATTGAAAATTTTATTTCACTCATCGTCATTAATTTAAACCTTTTATAGCTGCTAGACCCATAGCCATAATGCCTTCTTCAGTTAAACTGGCTCTATGTGATGTAGCAAAAAAGTTATTTAGTTCCAATAAAGGACTATTAAAGCATGGCTCTTCTTCAAAAACATCAAAACATGCAAAAGCTTTTTTATTTTTATTTAAGAAAGTATGCAATGCTGATTCATCAACAATTCCTCCTCTAGAAGAATTGACTATGCAAACGTTTGATTTCATATAAGAAAATTCCTTAGAAGAAATCATATGAGAGGTATCATCACTCAAAGGTATATGAATGGAAATGACATCAGATTCACTTATAGTTTCTTCTAAAGAAGCTTGAGTTAGGTTGGAATAAAATGTCTTTAATTGCTTTTTATCAAACTCTTCCTTATCAAAAATTTTAATTGATACATTAAAAGGCACTAGAAGTTTTAATAATTTTTTTCCAATATTACCAAAGCCTAAGATTGCAATATTTTTTTTATACAGATCTAGCCCCTGTTCTTGTGACCAAACCTTATCCAGAATCTCTGTTTTATTGTTATGGATTTTTCTTAAAGATAAAAGTATTTGCATGAGAGTGAACTCTGCAACTGTCTGGCTATTAGAGCCTGGAGTAAAGCTAACACTGATATTAAATTTCTTACAATCCTCAAGATTTATATTATTTAAACCCACTCCATATTTGCTGATTAGCTTTAATTCAGGTAATTTTTCTAAAATCTTCTTATCGATTACTTCGAGACCAATAATTGCCTTGTTGGCACCTTGTAGGAATTCCACAAGCTGATCCTCAGATAAGTTATTACCTGATTTATTCAGCCTAACCTCTGGGTAGATCTCTTGTAAAATGGATACTAGCTTTTCATTCTTAGAAAAGGATCGAGAAGTTACACAGATAATATCTTTACTTGTCATTTATGCTCATTTGAGGGGATAAAACCATTTGAAAATATTGCATTTACCTTATGGTCTCCTAACTTATCTAAAATGATAGAGCCTCCTGCTGCTCTAACAATAGCAGCTCCAGCAGCTACATCCCAAATATAAATTCCTAATTCTTTATAACATTCTGCTTTGCCAGAAGCTACATATGTTGAGGCCATCGCTGCCGATCCAATCATTCTAACTTTTTTCCATAGCTGAAAATCATTAATCATATTCTGAAACTCTTTATCGGTATAGTGGGTTTTTGCTGGTATACCTGTGACTAGTGTTCCGAACTGCGAAGAATTTATATTTGATACATTAATAGTCTCATCATTTTTTATAGCTGTGCTTCCCTCATATCCTAAATATAGATCATCATTTAAGAAATCAAAAATGGTTCCTAGCACAGGATCCTCATCATGAACAAGACCTATTGATACACAACAGATAGGAATGCCTCTGTAAAAGTTTGAAGTTCCATCCAGAGGATCAACAACCCAATAAGTTTCTGCTATATGCTCTGAATCTGCGGATTCTTCAGCAAGTATAGGATGGTCACTTTCATTTGATAAAATATCCTTGATTATATCTTCAGCGTCTTGATCAATTTTTAACTTAATATCTCTCCCTTTGTTCAATAAGACTTCTTGCTTTTGAGAGCTTGATTCAAGAAGAAATTTACCTGCCTCTTTTGCGGCTCTGACTGCTATAGCTGCCATTTCTTGTAAATTAATCATAATGCAATGCTATTAAGGGTTTGCTGGGATGACTCGATAAATATTGCCTGATTTATCATCTGAAATAAGCAAGCTGCCATCATTCATTACATATGGTGCGCCAGGTCTGCCCCAAGCTTTCTCATTATCAAGAAAGCCTGTTAAAAAATCTTCAACTCCGATTATGCTTCCCTGGCTATCAAATTGAACATTGATAACTTTATAGCCAACTTTTTTAGATCTATTCCATGAGCCATGCAAAGTAATAAATGCTGAATTAAGATATTTATTAGGAAATAAATCCTTATCATAGAATGCCATTCCAGTTGGAGCGACATGAGCACCTAATTCTAGCAGTGGTTTTTTCACAGCATAACCATGCTCAATATGGCCAAAGTCTGGGTCTATAACATCAGTTGCATGCAAGTAGGGAAAGCCAAAAAATTCGCCTTCAAAATCAAGCCTGTTCAATTCGCAAGATGGTATATCATCTCCCATCCAATCTCTGCCATTATCAGTGAAGTAAAGCTTGCCATCGACTGGGCTCCAATCAAAACCAACGCTATTTCTTACTCCTCTAGCTAGTATTTTTAGCACTTGATTATTCTCTATTTTGAGAATTGTTGAATATCTATCATCGTCTTTAATACATACATTACAAGGAGCTCCAACATTTAAATATATGTCGCCTTCGATATCTACCATTAGCCATTTATATCCATGCCATGAATCTTTAGGTAAGCCATCAAACACAAGAGCTTTTGTTGGATATTCGGTCTTATTGGTATCTAACCATTCATCTATATCCTTTATCTTCCAAATCTTATCAACTTCACTAAAAAATAAGTCTCCTTGATGAAATGCTACTCCTGAAGATAAATACAGATTGTTAGCTATGATGCGCTTAGAGTCTACTTTTCCATTCCTGTCTGTATCTTTAATGGCGTAAATAACTCCTTTTGCATCTCTTGATTTAGATGCTACAAATATCCAACCATTTGCACTCTCAGCCATTTGACGTGGCCTATCTAGGTTCTTAGCGAAAAGATCAACAACAAAACCATCTGGAGCAATAATTTTTGATATCGCATTATCGCTTTGTACATAAAAAGAACAAAATAAAAACGAAAAAGATAGATACTTAAGTGCTTGCTTTATCATTATTAAATCCAGAAACATATTTCTTCATATTATTGACTATAGTACCCACATCATCATTAGCAATGGCTTCTTGCATTACCAACAGAATATTCTCAAATTCTTTTAGAGTAATAAAGTCCTCATTAGACTTAAAGATTTTACTATTCATAGTTTTTTCTTCGTCTCCTGATATTAAAAGCTCTTCATACAACTTTTCACCTGGTCTTAATCCAACCTCAACAATTTCAATGCCTTCTGCACCAGATTCTCCTGCTACACTCCGTCCAGATAAGTGTATCAGCCTTTTAGCTAAATCAATTATTTTCATCTGCTTACCCATGTCTAAAATAAACACTTCTCCTCCTATAGACATTTCACCTGCCTGAATTACCAGGCTTGATGCCTCAGGTATAGTCATAAAGTATCTTTGTACCTGTCTATCGGTTAGTGTCACTGGTCCTCCCTTAGCAATTTGGTCAAGAAATAGTGGGATCACTGAACCGGAAGAGTTAATTACATTACCGAAACGTACCATACATAGTTTTGTACCAGAATTAGCATCGTTAAGTGCTTGAATAGCAATTTCTGCTAACCTTTTTGAAGCGCCCATGATATTGGTCGGTCGAACAGCTTTATCAGTAGACACTAGAACAAACGACTTAACACCAAATTCAATGGCTTTTTTAGCAAGTATATATGTACCTATTAAGTTATTTTCTATAGATTTAGAAATATTATTCTCGTTCTCAACTAAAGGAACATGCTTATATGCTGCTGCATGATAAATAGTATCAATTTGATGCTTATCAAATAAATGTTTTAAATGCGATTGATCCTTAATGTCCCCTAATATGGGCACTAGTTCAGTTGTTAATTGATGTTTATCTAAAATCAATCTGGATTCTTCTAGGATTTTAAACAAGTTGAATTCAGAGATATCAAATAAAATAATTCTTTTAGGGTCATTTAAAAGTATCTGGCGAACAATTTCTGATCCAATTGATCCACCAGAACCCGTAATGAGAAACTCTCTATCTTTACAATCTTTAATTTTGAGCTCATCAACTCTTCGTCCAGGCAAAATATCATTTAAAGATAAATTCTGAATATCAGACATCTTTTTAGAATCAAAAATTAATTCATGGAAAGCTGGAACCGTTCTCACAGATATTTTTAATTCTTCTAAAGTAGAAATAACTTCTCTTCTTCTATTTATATCAAGGCTAGGGATTGCAAGCAAAACCTCTATATCTGGATTATTTTGTTTAATTTGCTTTAGTTTGCTGAAAGACCCAAAGATAGGGATATTATTAATCGAACGGTCTTTTAAATCTTTAGAATCATCAAAAAATGCAATTAACTCCTTTGTTCTGTCCATTTGAATAGCTTGCATAAGCTCCTTGCCAACAGCTCCCGCTCCATATATCAGAACAGGTTTTGCATTCGCTTCTTTCTTATATGGATGAAGAATGATTTTAGCAGTATCTCTGCTGAGATTGATTAGAGCATAAAATACCGAAGAAAGAAGTAAAGCATATAAGAAAACGAGTGGGTAAACTGGAGTAACATTTTGAGGCACATACATGATATACATCCCCCAAGAGCCAAAACCAAAAATTAAACAACCAATAATTGATGTCATGATTGAGTCCATGGAATCAAAGAACCTAATAAGGGATTTATAAAATCCAAAAATAGTTAAAAATGAGATTGCTACTAGAATAGGTACAATGAACTGAAGATACAGTGTAGAGATAATTTCTATAATTGGGGTCCTTTTGCCTCCACCGAAGAAGGTAAGTAATGGTGGGCCTATAGTAACCCAAGCAATAAACCCTAAAGAAACATCATTTAACCATAATAGAATTTGTTTCTGGGTTCTGTTAAGTGATGAAAGTTTTTGTCCGAATGGGTTCAATTTTTTTACCTTAAAATATCATTTATTGAGATGAATAAAACATCAAATTGTTTCGCAAATTTTGATGTATCTATTGAGTGATTAGCACAAATATTTAAATACACCCCTTTTAAAATAGGTATTTTAGCCACTAATCTTTCAAAAACTCCAGAAACATTAACTTTTCTAATAGTTCTTCGTTTTGAAAGACAGTATATTTCTAATAATTTATTAGTAGAAATAGGTTCCGGATTACTAATATTAAACACAGTATCTCTATTGCCCGTTAAACCATCTAAATTACCTAAGACCGTATCTAAAGCTATTAATAGATTATGTTTAGAAAGGAATGATCGAGAATTTATTCCAGCCTTACTAAAAAAAGGAATCGGCCAACCACGTAAAGTGAAATTTATTAATCGTGAGATTTTAGAGCTGCTCTTTAAATCTAAGAAAGGAGCTAATCTTAGAGATATTAAGTTAATTCTTGCTTTCTTGCACCCTTCAGTTAATAGGCCTTCGCATGCTAATTTTGCTTTTGCATAAGGGGTGGTTGGCTGAGGGTCAATATCCTCTCTTGATAGGATGGTGCTTCCATATACTTGAGAAGTGCTAAAAAATAATAAATTATTAATTTGGTATTTTTTACAGAAATCTAATGCCTTTTGTGCAATAGCTATCTCATCATCTATCTCATGATCTGCTAAGTTAGAGTTTTTACTAGCTAAATGCACCAAGCAATCTGCTTGGTGATAATTAATTTTATTTACCAAGATATCTTCAGCTGATGATCTAAAAGAGACAGGGATCACTTCATTTGAAGTATCTTGATAATGATCCGAGATTATTCTGCCAATTGATCCCGATGATCCGCTTAGAGCAATTCTCATAATGTTGATATAAAATGCTCATTTTAGCGTAATTTTATGCTTTTAAATGCTTATGCTAGTTCTTATAAGGAATCTTATTTGTTTAATCGCATTATTGGTCTTGTTTCCAATAATAGTAATTTGTGGTCTTTTGGTAATAATAGAGGATGGTCTCCCTGTTATTTTCAAGCAAGCAAGACTTGGGAAAGATAAGGAAGAATTTATGATCTATAAGCTCAGAACCATGAAAAAGAATGTTCCAAGTTTGGGTACACATGAAATAGACAGCACATTATATTTAAGAGTTGGAAGTCTATTACGAATAAGTAAGTTAGATGAATTACCTCAATTATTTAACGTCATCTCTGGAGATCTGAATCTTGTAGGTCCTAGACCTGGCCTACCTAATCAGACTGATTTAAAAGAATCTAGGGCAAACAAAAATATTTTCTTAATAAAACCGGGAATAACTGGCTTGGGACAAGTTACTGGTTACAATATGAGTAACCCACCATTACTTAGTGAGGTAGATAAGGTTTATATGGATTCTAAAAGCATGCTTTTAGATATTAAAATTCTTATTGCTACCTTTACTCCATTATTTAGAAAGCAATTAAAACAATTTGTGCTAAAAAGAATCAATCATGTTTAAGTTTTTTAAAAAACAACACCAAATTAATAAAGGAAACAAAGCTAGAAATACCCAGACATATGCAATTTGTTTAATGATCGAAGTTGCAAGAATGGATGGTATAGTCAAACCAGAAGAAATTAATGAAATAAAAAAGAGAGTTCAAAAGCTTCTGCCCTCCGAAGATGCTAATTCTGTATTTGAAAGAATGCTTGAGATTTCTAAAGAAGAGACCTCAATGCACCCGTTTATTAAACAAATTAATGCAGATTTTGATCAGCAAGCAAAAATAAATCTAATGGAAGATATTTGGTTGCTAATTAAATCGGATAATGAGATTGATCCATATGAAGAATCATTATTTTATAAAATAGGAGATCTGTTAAAGATTAGAAGGTCGCTATTAAATCAAATTAAATCTAAGGTTTAATTAAATAGATTGGTGATGACCAAGCTCTTTCTTGGGTTGGCCATAAACAATCAGAATCTAAATCAGTCTTGTAGTTACCATGACACATGCTCACTTCACTATTGCTTGATTGATCTACAAATATTTGCCTACCATTTATAGCATCGGTTTGTTCTTGTATCACTCTGACGTAATAATTACTATCACGCTCATACTCTTCATCTTGAAAAGTTATCACGCAACCATTTGAGTCTTGTTTGCAGTCAAAAGATTTCCATGGGTCTTGAATTAGAGTTGAAATCTCTTCGCCCTGATAAGTCTGAGGAGTAATTTTAATGATTTCTATTTTATCAATTAAATATCTTTCATCATCTGGGTTATAGCATTCTCCTGAGCACAAATAATCTAGTCTTCTAGCAGACAATGAATCAATCGATGTATCTGGACAACCGGGTTTTTGTTTAAAAGAGCCTGCTGTTTTAACTAAAAAGCTTGGGTTTTGGCTCATGATCACTTTTTCACCCATGAGAGATCTTCCCGATGGCGAATTTAAAAGCTCAAACCACAATAATATTCTTGGGCCAGATGTTCCATAGACTCTTTTATTTTTTAGCGCCTCCCAAATATCATCTTGTGATCTGCCTTTAGAATGAACTGCCACAATACCACCGGGATAAACAAAACTAGAATTCCGTTCAAAGTCTGATACAGATCTACCAGCAAGAGTTTCTGGAATTTCAGGAAAGTTTGGGTCTTCTGCTTTATATGTGAAATCAAACCAGCTTGATCTAAACCCAGAGGCAAAAGTCATCTTTCTCCGCTCATACTGCTTATACCCTGTTCCAGGTCTGGCAGTGTGATCATCAGTCGAAGCAATAAAACCAAATTCATATCTGGATGGTTCATCATTGTCAAAATTTGTCAGTGCCATAGCATATTGCGCTGATTGTTTGGGCCGATAATTAAACGAGGGCTTAAAACAGTCAAGGCACTGATTACAATTCAACCATTCCTCAGGTTCTGATTCAGGAAATACCATGTTTGAATAAGGTCCTGCTAATAAAGCGTACTGCTTTGCTAACTCTACCCTTGCTTCACACTCTTCATCAGAGAGTCCATCGCATCGTTTTTTCATAATTTCTCCTGCCTGCCAACAACATGGTAGAAAGTCATCAGTGGGCTCTGGACAAAAAGTTGATCCATCAGGATTGATGCCAGAAGCAATAAATGATCTAAATTCTTCACTATTACCATGACCTGACATTACTTCAAGCAAGATCTGTTTCTCTGGGTCATGACCATCAGAATTTAATCTGTTATCCCAGCTTGCATTGTATGGAACATGAAATCCCCACGTTGTACCATGAGGAATGACAATTGAATCAAAGCCCCATTCATCTAATTTAGAAAAGAGGTCTCCTGGGGTCTTAGCATATTCATAACAGTCTAATGGTAAATCTTGTACAGGAGTTGAGCTATCGCAATAAGGAACATCTTCTACTCTATTAAGAAGCCACTCTAAATCTGAGTATCTTTTAAAGTTAAGTGGATCTATCCATCTCGCTTGGACAGCATCCCTAGTGGTATTAAATACCCCTAAGCCGGATTCAGGAGTTCTTGATCCAATAGGTCTTGATGGTAAATTCTCAATATCTTTAAAGATTACATTGCGATGACCCCAGTGATTATCCTTCGTATTCCCAATTTGTGTCCACTCCCATCCAGGAAAAACAGTTAAATCATTTACTACAGGATCATCGTTTGAAATATTACATTGCTGAATAATCTTCTTTTGTTCCTGCCAATGCTCTGGAGTGAGTGATTCTGCATGATCATTGAAACTAAAGAAATCTAAATTTGCACAATATCTAGCAAAATCACATGCCATGGCACTATCGTGGATTCCTTGTAAGCCCATCATTGGTAATTCAAGTGTAAATGCATCGAGTGAATATGTTGTATGCACATGCAAATCACCAAATAAAATTTGATATTCATCTAAATCCTGCTCAGCTTGATGAAAGAGGTGGTCTTTGCTTTTATAGAATTTGCTATCGCTATTATAAATTAACTTAGGATCTCTAGGTGCTCCCTCAAGCGCTGAGTTCTTTACATCTGTACCACGAACAAAAAGATAAAAAATTAGAATAATAATTAGAACTAAGCCAAACTTTAGGGCTCTTCTTCTAGAATACTGTGAGCTGGCCATGCTTATTTAACAGGTCTCTTTCAAGGTTTTTAATTTCCAATTCCAAATCATAAATATTGCAGGCATTCTGATTCCACTGTGAGATTAAATTAGATTGCGGATCGCCAATATTAATAGCAACTTCTCTAACTAACATACATTTCTCAAGTAAAGAGCCAGGTTCATTATCTGAAAAACTTACAATGGACTCTAATGTCTTTTGATCATTTAACACTCTTAAATCTTTATCTTGATCTAAAACTAAAAACTTTCTCTCTAAAGGATCAAAATTAGGCCATGATAATATATTATTTTTAAGCTTAGGTTGACCATGTTTAGCAAAATTTGTCCAGGTTTCCATCATCGTTTGTTCCATCTCAAACAAAGGTTCTTTTTTTGGGTAAACATATCGTGTGATTGGACCAAATTTATAATTCCCTGTGAGAAAAGCAATTTCGAATCCATGAGTCGCACCCATAAGATTAGGAAAATCTGCATAAAAGCTCTTTCTCTGATGATCCCAATCAAAACGATAAGCATATAAATCTTTATAGCCTGCTCTATGCATACTCATCAAAGGTTCGTCGACCCCTCGATATTTCCATGCATCTGATCTAGTTTTAAGCCAGAATTTATAAAGATCAGGTTTTGTAAGTTTTAATTTTGGAATAGGTATCAGTCTGGTAAATGGGTATGTTTTTTTAACAAAATAACGGTGTGCTCCAATCCATAAAGAAAGCTCATCCTTATTAGACCCAAATATTACTGGTATTTTTTTTGCATATTCCTGTTTCCCAAGCGCATCTAACAAACCTATTTTTGGAATAGTTATACCGTCTCTAGTTAATAAAGGAAGATAATCTAAGGTCTCCTCTTCTAATTCAATATATAGTGCTAATAATGCTTGCGAATCTAAAGACCTTAAAATCTTGCTTTGCTCTTGAAGCGTGAGATCATTAAATCGTTCAACCCTGCCATTAGTTAGCTGAGTAATATTAGAATCGGATAATATAGCCATCGACCCTAACTCATTATTAATGCTACCATCCTGATCAATACCTATCGACTGTTCAACTGTATAGCTAGTTGTATAGCCAGATTGAGCAATAGCCTTATGGAATAAGTTATTGGATAGCGGTGATGCTAAAAGAGACATAACATTATGTCCTCCAGCAGATTCACCAAAGATTAAAACATTAGATGGATCGCCGCCAAACTTTTCAATATTCTTGCTAACCCATTTAAGGGCCATAATTAAATCTAAAGTACCAAAGTTTGAGGCTTTATCAATGCCGTCTTGTAGTGGTTGAATTGATGGATGAGTAAACCAACCAAAGGGTCCTAGTCTATAATTTACAGTTACAACAACAACATTTTGTGTCCTAACCATTTTAGAAAAATCATAGTAATTTTTTGTCCCGGTTGTATTGCCTCCTCCATGTATCCAGAACATTACTGGCAGAGAAGATTGTTGATAGTTGACAGGTGATTTTATATCCAAGTATAAACAATCCTCTGAACCCACTACACCTTGACCTTCGATACCAGCATACCTTGATGGTTCTTGTATACAACCACTAATATTACGTTCTTGAATGATGTATTCTGGTTGAATTAATTCTTGTGGTGCTCTCCAGCGTAGTTCATTGATTGGTGGTTTTGCATAGGGAATATTATTCCAGCTAGCTACATTTTTTTTGATTGTCCCATTAACTATGCCAGAAGATGTTTCAATCACTTCATCTGCTGATACAAATGAAATGCAAATAGCAAGAAAGAAAAAGTTAATTAATTTAGAATTAAAAAACATGAAGATATATTAATATATTGACTTAATTTAACAAACCAAAATCTTCAAGCTATACTTCTTTTTTTTATAAATCTTAGTATTAGGAAATATACATATGTCATATAAATTCTCCACCCAAATAGATAGAACCAATAAAAATCTACATAATCAATTAATAGATTCAGCAGAGAAACTTATACCAATTCTTAGAGATAGATCAAAACAAGCTAATGAATCTAGACGAATTCCAAAAGAAACTATAGCTGATTTTAAAGAAGCTGGTTTTTTTAAGATCTTACAGCCAAAACAATATGGTGGATATGAATTGGATCCGCATACGTTTTTTGAAGTTCAGCTTAAAATAGCTGAAGGTTGTATGTCGAGTGCATGGGTATTGGGAATCATAGCAGTTCATCCATTTCAACTAGCGTTATATGATAAAAAAGCTCAAGATGAAGTTTGGGCTGAAAATCCTGAAGCTTTAATAGCCTCATCTTATGCTCCTTTAGGAAAAGTTGAGAGAGTAGAAAATGGTTTTAAGTTATCTGGTCATTGGCAATGGTCAAGCGGTTCTGACCATTGTTCTTGGATTTTTCTTGGTGCATTAGTTTTTCCTGAGAAAGAAGGGGCTCCAGAATATAGAACTTTTTTACTTCCTAAGAAAGACTATGAAATTAAAGATACATGGTACTCAATGGGGTTAAAGGCTACTGGTAGCCAAGATATTCATGTTCAAGATATTTTTGTTCCTGAGTATAGAACCCATAAACAATCTGATGGCTTTAACCTAACAAACCCTGGTTATGCAGTTAACAAAAATAATCTGTATAAAATTCCATGGGGACAACTTTTTGTAAGAGTTGTTTCTACTCCGGCTATTGGGGCTACTAAAGAATTCTTAAGAGAGTTTATACATGGAGCAAATAATAAATCTTCAAGCGATCCTTCAAAACTTGCAGGAGATACTAATACTCAAGAACTTATAGCTAATGCTGCTTCTGAAATAGATGCTCTAGAAACAATTATGTTTAGGAATCTGGATGTAATGTTAGACATGACTGGAAATCAAGGTGGCATGCCTATGATAGATAGAGTAAAGTTTAGGTATGATGCATCTTTGGTAATAGAAAAATGCCTCAAAGTAGTTGATGAGCTTTTCTCAAATGCAGGAGGAGCCTCTGTTTTTACAGGATCAAGAGTTCAAGATTTATTTTTAGATGTACATACAAGCAGGGCTCACGTCGCAAATAATCCAGTTAATTTTGCTAGGAATTATGGAGCTATGCAGCTCGGCTTAGAAAATACTGATTTCTTTGTTTGACTATAAGTGATAGCCTCCATCAGCTGGTATAGAATGCCCTGTTATATAACCGCTTTTTGAAGAAGATAGAAATAACGCTAAAGCTGATATCTCATTTGGATCTCCGAATCTCTTAATTGCAAGAGTATTCATCACAGCTTCATGCCAAGCATCATCAAAAAAAGTATTCTCTTCTGCTAATAGCCTTTGAAAAATTCCTGTATTAATAATACCCAATGCAATTGAATTAGCCCGAACACCATTTACGCCTTCTTCTTTGGCTATACCTTTAATAAAATGCTCTATTGTGGCCTTGGGTGCTACAGAAAGTATGTCGCCTGGAGGATATTTAAATAATCCTGCGCTACTGATAAAAACAATGGATCCTTTTGTTTTTCTAAGCTCGGGAAGGGTACAGCTTACCAGGTTAAAAAAACCATTAATGTCATCATCAATTACCTTCTTCCATAAGTCTAGATCTATCTCGCTTATGAGTTTTTGCGGTATATCAAAACCAGCTGCATTAATTAATGTATTAATGCCTCCATTATCTTGAGCAATTTTCTCAATAGTCTCTTTTACCTGTTGATTGTTAGAGTTATCTAATTGATAACTACTGACACCTGGGTATTTCTCTTCAATCTCATCTGCTTTAGTTTTATTTTTAAAATAGGTGAATACGACTTTTGCTCCCTCATTGGAAAATTCTTGTACACAATGAGAGCCAATACCGCCACTACCTCCTATTACTAAAACACATCCTTGATTAAAATTCTTATCCATACAATTTACCTCTTTAAACTATTTGTTTGATTCAGCTGATTACCAAGCTCCACTATAAACTGAGCAGCATAAACTCCATTAATTAATCTATGATCATAAGACAATGAAATGGGTAATATCTCAAGTTCAATTGGCTTAGATTTGCTTATTCTAACTTTTGTAAAAGATTTTGAAATACCTAAAATGGCAACCTCCGGAGGGTTGATAATAGGAGTAAAAAATTTACCTCCGATCCCGCCTAAAGATGAGATGGTGAATGTAGAACCATTTAAGTCATCAGGTGAGATCTTTCTTGTTTTAGATAATTTAGCTAATTTTTTGATTTGATTGGATATCTCTAAAACAGACAATTTATCAGCATTCTTAATATTCGGAACGATAAGTCCATTTTCAGTATCAACTGCTATTCCAATATTAAAATACTTTCTCATAACGTATGCATTTAAGTCTTGAGATAAAGCTGAGTTCATAATCGGAAATTTCTTTAGAGATAATATAGTGGCTTTTACTATAAAAGCTAAAGGAGAAATCTTCATCTTATTTGAATGTTCCATAGAGTTCTTTAAATTCATCATTTTTGATATATCTATTTCATCATGCTGAGTGACATGAGGAATATTGATCCATGATCGATGTAAATTTTCTAGGGCAGTCTTCTGAAACCTGGATAACTCGATTTCTTTTATAGGCCCCCATTTACTAAAATCTATTTTGGGTTGGCTAAATAAAGAGCTTTGGGTTTGTTCTTGATTTAATTGGCTCTTTACAAACGAGTGTAAGTCCTCCTTGAGGATTCTACCTTTTGGACCTGAAGGAATAACTAAGTTTAAATCTATTCCAAACTCTCTAGCTAATTTCCTTACAGCTGGACCAGCATAGATTTTATTATTTGATGATTGTGTTTGATCTATGGGTAGTTGATTATCATTTAATTGGATTGGTTTAAGATTTTTGGAAGATTTTTTTTGTGTGGGTTTTATCTGAGTAGTTTTTTTAGCTTCTTCTTGAGCAGGCTTCGTTTTTGTGCTTTTAGTTACCTCTAACTCTACAAAGGCTTGTCCCTCTTCAACAGTGTCTCCATTCTTAACTGAAATTGCTACAACCTGCCCACCAATAGATGCTGGTATCTCCATTGCGGCTTTATCTGATTCTAGAACAATAATAGGGTCATTTGGTCCTACTGTATCTCCTGGCTTTACACAAACCTCAATAACCTCTACCCCTTCGGCATCTCCTAAGTTTGGAATATTAATCTTCTTCTTCACAATCTATACTTCCCAAGGATTTGGTTTTTTGCTATCAGCACCAAATTCTTTATACAAAGTTTGTAATCTTTTGAGATCGATTTCATTTGATTTATACATAGCGTAAACACTTGTTCTGCAAATACTTAATGCATCAACCTCAAAGAATTCTCTCAATTTAGCTCTTGAATCACTTCTGCCATAACCATCAGTTCCAAGAACATAGTAAGGAGCATCAATAAATTGCCTGATTTGATCAGGATAAGATCTCATATAATCTGTCGCAGCTATAACAGGGGTATTGTTAGTATTAAAGACTTTATCCATATAGTTATTTTTTGGCTTATTAGGATGTAATCGATTATATCTCTCTGTTTCCATCCCATCCTTTCTTAATAGGTTAAAGCTGGTTACACTCCAAACTTCTGATTCAATGCCATGTTTCTTTAAAAGATCCTTTGCTATCTTTGCTTCGTTAACAATAGATCCTGAAGCTAAAAGCCTTAAAGCAGCCTTCTTATTATTTTTTAAACAATACATGCCTCTCTTGATTCCTTCATCAGAGCCTTTAGGTTTGTTTGGATGTTCGTAATTCTCATTAGTAACAGTGATGTAATAGTAAAAATTTTCTAGATTAATAAACATTCTCTTTATTCCGTCTTCAACTATCACTGCTAATTCATAACTAAATGCTGGATCATATGATAAACAATTTGGAATTGTTGAAGAGAATAGGTGTGAATGACCATCTTGGTGTTGAAGACCCTCACCATTTAAAGTGGTTCTTCCAGAAGTAGCACCTATTAAAAAGCCTTTAGCTTGAGAGTCTCCAGCCGCCCAGGCTAAATCATGGACTCTCTGAAAACCAAACATTGAATAAAACAAGTAAATAGGAATCATAGGAAAAGAGTAGTTTGAATATGATGTTGCTAAAGCAATCCATGCAGAAAAGGCACCTGCTTCTGTAATACCTTCTTCAAGCATGACCCCGTCTTTGCTTTCTTTGTACCACATAACTTGATCAGCATCCTCAGGGGAATACTTTTGACCCTCTGAAGAATAGATACCAATTTGTTTAAATAATCCTTCCATGCCAAAAGTTCTAGCTTCATCAGGCACAATTGGAACTATTCGATTGCCAATTGCTTTATCTTTAAGTAAATCTGTCATTAACCTGACAAAAATCATTGTCGTAGACAAGAGCTTGTTATCAAGATTTGTATGGTATTTCTTATACACGCTTTTTGATGCTGGTTTTAATTTATCCTTATGAGGTAATCTCTTCGGTATGAAGCCTCCTAAGCGTTTTCGTATATTTAATAGATATTTAAATTCGGGAGAGTCTTTTTCAAATTTAATATATGGTAGTGTTTCAATATCTTTATCTTTAACAGGAACATCAAAACGATCTCTAAATAATTTTAGATTATCAGTTGTAAGTTTTTTAACTTGATGGGTTGTATTGTCTGCTTCCCTAGATCCAGTTCCATATCCTTTGGTTGTTAAGGCCAGAATAACGGTAGGAGCACCCTTACTATTAATTGCTTCATGATAAGCCGCATAAACTTTATATGGATCATGTCCTCCTCTGTTCAGTCGGTAAATATCTTCATCAGATAAATCATCTACTATCTTGAGAACATCTGGATCTTGAGCAAAAAAACTATCTCTAGTATATTTACCGCCTTTGGCTTTAAAATTCTGCAATTCACCATCAACTACTTGATCAAGAAGGTTTTGTAGCTTACCTTCTTTGTCTCTAGCAAATATTGGATCCCATAATCTACCCCAAACAACTTTGAGTACATTCCAGCCGGAGCCTCTAAATTCCCTTTCAAGCTCTTGAATAATTTTATTATTCCCTCTTACTGGGCCATCTAATCTCTGTAAATTACAATTTATAACAAAAATAAGGTTTTCAAGTTTCTCTCGGCCCGCCATCCCAATTGCGCCTTTTGACTCTGGTTCATCCATCTCACCATCACCACAGAATACCCATACTTTCCTATCATCTCTAGGAACTAATCCTCTTGCAGATAAATATCTCATAATGTGTGCCTGATATATCCCCATGATTGGTCCTAATCCCATAGAAACAGTAGGAAATTGCCAATAATTTGGCATTAACCATGGATGAGGATAAGAAGAAAGACCAGGCTTATCTACTTCTCGTCTAAAATTATCTAAATCATCTTCAGACAATCGGCCTTCTAAAAAACTTCTAGCATAAATCCCTGGTGATGAATGTCCCTGAAAATAAATGAGATCTCCTAAGGACTTATCACTACCTTTAAAAAAATAATTAAATCCAACTTCGTATAAAGTAGCTGAAGATGAAAATGTTGCTATATGGCCCCCAAGATCATCTTGTGATTTATTTGCTCTTATAACCATGGCTAAAGCATTCCATCTAATATAAGAACGAATCTTGCGCTCCATAAAAAGATCACCAGGCATTTTGACTTCTTCAGATAGAGGAATAGTGTTTTTAAAAGGGGTTGTTAGATTAAAAGTTGGTACAGTTCCTTCAGAAGTCAATTTAGATGCCAGATTAGAGACAATATCTGAAGCTCTTTCCAACCCCTGTTCTTCTATGATATCGTCTATGGCTTCTAACCATTCCAATAGCTCTATATCATTAATTTTTTCGATTTTATTATCCAACTTTGATACTCATATATTATTATAGACCTCTACAAATTAAACTTTAAATTTATAAAGAGGTAATTATGAAATTCTCTTACCATCCATCTATGTGTGATCCTTCATTCTATATTGAATTAGGTAAAGCGGCTGAATCTGCAGGATTTGATACCATAACCTTTCCAGACAGCATTTGTTATCCAAAAGAATGTGATTCCACATATCCTTACAATGAAGATGGGACAAGAGAATTCTTGGATGGAGTCCCATTCTTAGAACCATTCTCTATTATCCCAGCAATTGCTGCAGTTACAGATACATTAGAATTTTCTACATCTGTTTATAAGCTAGCCCCTAGACAGGCTGTTACAACTGCTAAATTTGTAACAACTCTAGGCGTAATGACGAACAATCGTTTTCATTTTGGAATTGGAGTGAGTCCTTGGTATGAAGACTTCTTGGCAACTGGTGAGAGATGGGAACAAAGAGGGAAAAGAATGAATGAGCAAATAGAAATATTAAAAGGGCTTATGACTGGCGAATACTTTGGTTATAAAGGCGAGTTTTATGATATTCCTGAATTAAAATTATGCCCAGTGCCTACAAAACCAGTGCCAATCCTGATAGGAGGACACTCAATGCCGGCTTTAAAAAGAGCTGCAAAAATGGGTGATGGTTGGATCAGTGCTGGGCTCACTGTAGAAGATACTAAAAAATATATTGATCAAATTAATTTATATAGAAAAGAATTTGGTACAGATAATCATCCAAATTATCAATTTCAAGTAATGGGAGAAGCAGCTTATACAACTGATGGTATTAAACAGTTAGAGGATTTAGGTGCTACTGAAGTAATTATTGCATTCAGAAATGCCTATGAAGGAGGGCCTGATGATCGAACATTGCAAGGTATGATTGATGAAATTTATTGGTATGCTGAAGAAATTATTAATAAAATTTGATGTATTAAGAAGAATTTTTAGCTGCTGATATACCAGCCATTCTTCCAAAAAATGTAGCGTCACCAACAGACATCCCGCTTGCATAACCCTTTCCAGTTCGTGGTAACCCAGCACATGTTCTTCCTGCTGCATAGAGCTTAGATATGGGTTTGCCATGTTGATTTAATACCTCGCCTGAGGGAAGAGTTTCTAAACCCCCTAGCGTAAACATCAGTGGACCAGTCTTATCACTATAAGCAGGGCTTCTTTGATTTTCGAAGCTGTAATCTATCAAAGCATATGGTGGGCTTATGATCGGCTTTAACCAATCAGGATGTTTTTTATAATCTTGATCAAAGCCTTTGTTAGCATATTTGTTATAGTTATTTACTGTTCTAGAAAGAGTGCCTTTTTTGAAACCGGCCTCTTTTTCAACCTCTTCAATGCTTTCTCCAACAGAAAGGATATTTAGCTTATCAATATACAAAGATGGGGAATAGTCTTCATTTTGAATCAATAGGTAAACCTTTTGATTTTTTTGTTTTGCGAAGTAATAACCTATTCTTGCACCATATGAATCTTCATTTACAAATCGCTTTGCATCAGAGTTGATAAAAATACCATAAGTTAAAGATTCAGGCGGATAAAAATACACTCCAAAAAAAGCTTCGTCCATGTTAATAATATTCGCATTTAAAGCTAATCCAATATTGATTCCATCGCCTTTATCCCATGGATTTCCGTATGGTGCTGCAAATTTTGATTGCCGAGGTAAATACTTTTTGATCATATCTTCGTTCATAACAAATCCGCCCATAGCTAACACAACACCGCCCCTCACACGCACATGCTTAATAGCATTATCTTGTTTATAACTTACGCCTAAAATATTATTCTCATTATCTAAAACTAGTCCCATCACTCTAGAGTCATAACTAATATCTATCTCTTCGTGAGATATAGCATCATTTAATGCATTAAAGAATATTTTTCCACCAAAATCCCCTTCATGTGAAGGTACATGACCTCTAGGGACTGGACTGGAGTGATCTGTAAATGGGTACACCCTTTCATTGCCAGTGAATAAGAGAGATTCATTTGACTCAGGAACTACGATCCTTCCTAAATGTGATGCTTCTCGGTATTGGACACCCAACGATTTAACCCACTCAAAATGATCAGCAGCATTATTACAATAAAGATTGATCTTTGCCTGATCACCTCTATCACCTAGGGCTAAATTAATATAATTCATCATATTCTGTGTAGAGTCTTGAAAGCCACAAGCTTGTTGTAAGGATGTCCCTCCAGAACCACCAAGATACATTTCACAACTAGACAATGCTGTTGAACCACCTCCACCAGATGCTCTTTCAATAATCATAACTTTTGAGCCCAACCTTGATGCTTCTAAAGCAGCACATCCTCCAGCACCCCCAAATCCACAAACAACTACATCATATTCATCAAGGTAGTTAATCTGTCCATTATCTATCAGTATAAATTTGCTCAAAATAACCTTCCTATAATTAAATCTTGGTCGGGATGGCCGGATTTGAACCGACGACCACCACACCCCCAGTGTGGTGCGCTACCAGGCTGCGCTACATCCCGAAAATCCATAAAAAACATAATTTTATAACCATTACTGATAAATATACGCAATATTGCTTATATTTTGTAACTTAAAAAATGTTAAAAAAGACTAGCATTTTAATAAAAAAGTGTATAATGCTCTTCCTTGCAATGATTTTTATGCATAGTTAAGATGGTATTTGTTGTTGTTTGGTAGAGAAAAAATACATTATTATGATTAACAAAGATAAAAAAATGTTGCATAATCAAGTTTTAACAGAGGAGTAGGTTTAAAAATGGCAAAATTAAAATTAAAGTTTTCGAATTTTTTCACGTTCGTGTCGTCGCTAGTAATTGGGCTAGGATCGACGCAAGCAATTGCCCAGGAAGAGCCAAAAGCTGCAGGAGATGAATCATCAAATGAAGCTGAAGGTGGCTTAAGTGCTGGAGCTATAGCTGCTGCGATTGCAGCTGCTGCCGCTATTGCTGCTGTAAGTGATGATGATGATAGTGCACCGGCACCAACACCAGCACCAACACCAGCGCCAACACCTGCGCCAACACCTGCGCCAACACCTGCGCCAACACCAGCGCCAACACCTGCGCCAACACCAGCGCCTACAGAAGTTTACACATATGATGTTGTTACAGATATAACTGAAACTCAAACTACAGAAAGTGGAACAACTACTAAAGTTGGAACTGCTACTGCTACAAGAATTTCAGCTACAGCAACAACAACATCTTCTGCTACATCTACTTCTACTTATACATCACCATCATCTCTTGACGTAGATGGAGACAGTACAACAGGTTATCCAGCAGACTTGGATGACTTTACAACTGAAACTCAAACAGATACTTATACTATCGTGGTTTCAGCAGAAGAAGAGTACTACCCCGTTGTTGTGGTACCGAATGTTGTTGAGGTTCAAGTACCAGCAACTACCACTGTTACAGCGACAGCTACAAGGGAAGCTCAGTAATAGTAGAAAACCTATTCTTAAAAAAGGGAGCATTAAGCTCCCTTTTTTTTATCTAGAATTTATAAAAATAATTGATATGAATCTTTGACAATGAAGGATGCGTTCTTTGAGTTGTATGAATAGGTAAGCCTTTGTGCATTTGAACTAAAATTTTTTCATTCCATCTAATCAAAGGAACCTTAAAGTTATAGACTAAAGATTCTACCTCTATCTCTTTATCAAGATATCGTACAGACCTCTGACGAGATTCATTTAAAGAAAGTTCTGTATCAGTTTTAAAGAGTGATGGATTGGTTAGCTGTATTTGATATGTATTATCATCCTCAAAAATAGATATATCAGAAGTTAAGCCTTCTGTTTTAATAACAATACCATTCTTAGTATAAATGCTAACATTGTCACTAGATCTCCATTCATAGACCCCATCTCTTATGAAAGCTAATACAAGTTTAGAAGATGGTCCTCGTCCAAATTTAGCTACAGCAAATGAATAAGTGTTGTTATCAAAGTCTTCTTGGGTAACATTATCGCCAGCAAAACCAAAAGTGTATCCTTTAATAAGCGTGTAGCTTTCAGATGCGGTAAATGGAATAGAAGTACAACTTACAAGAATAAAGCAGATCAATATATTGAATACAATCTTAATCATAAAAATCTCTCCAATCTCTCATTATTGAATTAAAGCTCGCCTGATCAGTAATTCCAAAAAGATCATTACCATGGGTTAGATATGCACCTCCATCTCTTGTTACAGGTCTAAGAGCAAAAGTCGTATATCCTTTTTGTCGTTTTCCGATAATGCTTTCTAAAGGAATATGAAAATAGAATCCCTTATCAAAGCTTCCTTCACCAAACTCTTCTCTACTGATATCAGTTAAAGTAAAAAATATGCCTGTTCTCATACCTGATGCAAATCTTCTAGAAAAATCGAAACCGATACCAGAATCTTTTGCTAAAAATTTCCCACCTTTTATTGTTACTAAGATTTTAGAAGGTTCATGCATGTAATATAAATTGAGATGACCTGTTACTGTTTCATAATCAATAAATTTGAATCTTTGGTGATAATCTCTTTGTTTTACCCACCAAGCTTCAACACCTATTGCTGCAGAGCCATAAAATGGTCGATATAATAATTCTCCACCTATGCCCCCAAACATAGGTTCAAATAAACCTAAAGAAATTTTCGAGTATAAATCCCTTTGGGGGTTGAAGAAAATATTTGCCTGTAACCGATCTAATGCAAATGCCTCGCTTTGTTTTAAGTATTTGACTACATCAGAACGAACATGCGGAATGACACTATCAGATGCTAACTTCAATTTATCATAATTATTCACTAGCCCTATTGAGGCATCAGCCTGTAAATTGAAATTTCGTTGAATAATAAGTTCTGATTGAAGTTTTATCCTTGCATCACCGAAATAAAACCCATCTGGACCTCCTAGCTGACTCCTTAAATGTGGCTCAATACGATAATGATAGAATGGAAGAATAACAGGTGGCCTAAATCTATACTTATCTTTATTTCTTATAGCTGGCTGAACATTAGAAGCATTTATATGAATCCCTTCTATTGGCAAAGGTTTGTATCTTCTATATTGATCCCGTGAAATTGTAATTTCACTCATAGCAAGATCAGCATTAATATTCGTGAGCTTAAAGGATTCTATGTATTCTGGTGAAATTTTATCAAGAATTGAGACGATCCTTCCAGTGGCTCTAACATAACTAAAGTGTCGATTCTGAGCATAAGATAATTCAAGAGTCTTATTCTCAATATCAATGTTAGCCTCGTTTAAGCTAAAAGCTGATGATTGCATATTAGTAAGGGCGCTTATATAAAATTGCCATGGATCTCGTGTATTTTCTCTTTTAATTACAGGAGCATCTTCAACTTCTTGAGGGGGATCATATATTTTGGTAAATGAATCTGCATCTACAAAGCTTGCTTTGTATGAAAAACCAAAATTTAATGTATTTCCTCTTATATAACCAAGCTTTACACTTAAATTCTTACTAACAGGATACTCATACCCTATGTTGTACTTCTTCTCTTGAATTATTGGAGGAAATCCCTCTTTTGAGTAGTCTATTCCATCATATTCTATTTTTAATCTTGCTCCATTTTGATAAGGAAGATAAATTTCAACGCCACCAAAGATGCCCATTGGGCCACTAAAATATGAACCAGTGGTAAACTCACCTCCTTTAGTTCCCTCAACTTGAGATCTTGTCTTAAAGCTATCATCAAGACTGATTAATGGGTTTCTGATGTTTCTTGCTGATAATGTGCCCCAACCTATTCCAAATGTTAGATCAAAATTATTAATTCTTTTAGAAGACACAAGGTATTCAGAAGCAAAAATACCGGTCCCAGCTAAGTCTCTAAACCCAACTGCTACTGCAGGTAAATAATCAGTCTCTTGCAGAAGTCGTAACTTGATATCAAAACTTTTGTCTTTATAAGTTTGATTTCCACTAAAAGCAAAACTCTCACTATATAACTTGTTATTAACGTCGGTATACTGATAAGAAGCTTCAAACCAATTAAAAGGATAAGCAATGATACTGCCCCTCATATATGGTTGCATTCTATTCCATGAGAACGCTAACGAGCCCTCCTCTAGAAATCTTGCATTAGGAGAAGTAAGTAAGCCCAGTGCGCCATAGTTGGAGAATGATGGGTCAGTATGTGGATAAACATAGTCATAATATGCGGCATGTAAGTTAATAACTAATGGAAAAATGAATATCCAATAAAATTTCATAATCTTTAAATAAGATCTATATATCCAAGTACATTTAATGCTATGTTGCCAGCTAACAATTAATCATTAATTGAATTTAATGATGCTAGGCTCAATGCAAGTGAGCTAAATATTGGAGCAATAGCAGAAGCATAATTTAATCCATCTAGCTTGCCTATTTCTCTAGGTACATAAATCACAGTTCCAGGTGTAATGGATAATTTAGATTGTGTTAAGCCAAATAAACCTCCTGACCACAAATATGAGTCGCCATTAGGAGAGATCACCACTATTCTTTCGCTATCTGCATACAAACCAACGCCGCCAGACTTCTTAATATAATCTTTAGCAGAGTTTTTGGGATTATATAATCTTGCACCAGGTGTAATTACTTCACCAAGAACATAGATTTCCTGAGTGAAAGCTGGAATAAAAATCTTATCATTGTGAGCTAATGTAGTATCCAAAGATGGAGATCTTTTTAACTTATTTATATCAAACTCTGCGGTAATTCTGCCTACTGGTTCAGTATTCTTAAACTCACTTAATATAAGAGGTAAGTTTGAACCACCAGAAACAATTTCTTTTGCATTCGCAGAGGTAGCAATAAACTTAATCATGTCTTGATAAATTCTCTCATTAATAGATTTCTCGACCGCTTTTGCTGATTCTCTTATTAAAATACCTCCATATTCATAAGCATTTCTTTTATAACCTCCAGCTCGCGTTAATAATGCCGATAAAGTTTCGCCTTCTTCGATAGTATATAAGCCTGGATTTACAACTTCTCCAGATAATTCAACCGTTTGAATTGGGCTACTAAAAGGGCTATAGCTAGTAACTTTGACATCATCACCATTGGTAAGTTGGAAATTTGAATTGTTTGGATACTCAGCCTGGAAAACACGTTTAGAGCTATTAGCAGATCTCTCTATGCGAATAATATTCGATGCTCCAGGAATCAAACCTCCAGCCAATCTAATTAGTGTTCCTAAATTATCTTGGTCGCTTAATTCATAAACCGCTGGATTAGCTACGCCACCTGAGACGCTTACCTCAGATCCTTTAGGATTGACTACTATAGAATCGCCACTTCTTAAGCTATAACCAAAGCTTAAATTACCATTTATCAAAACGTCATAAAGATCGATATTTCTTATAACCTTATTGTCCCTTTTATGAGATATAGCTCTAAATGAACCTCTTGCATCAATGCCTCCAGCAGCATTTAACAGTGATAACACATTAGATGCGCCGCTTAATGTATAAACTCCAGGATTTCTTACATTCCCAACTATAAGAACATTGATATCTCTAATATGAGCTAAAGTAGTAAAAGATTCTGTTCCAAGTAAAGTCTCAGTAACACGAGCACGAACTAATTCGTCGACTCTTTCTAATTGAAGTCCAGCTACAACTATCCTGCCAACTTCTGGAAGAGTAATCGTGCCATCAGCTCTTACTACAAGACTTAGAGCTTCACTGTCTTTACCGATCAACTGAACATTTAGAGTATCACCATAATCAACTACATAATCATCACTAACATTGGGCTCATTAATGGGCATAAAAGTTGATTGAAAAGAGTTAAAGAAATCAACTCCAAATCTTGATAATCCTGAAGGTGAAGCTCCTTCTTTTTCCATAAGCTCCTCTTCAATTGCCCTTAGGTCTAGTTTAATCTGTTGTAAGTTAGCTGTTAGAGTCTTAATTGAAGTCCTTGGAGCAGTAAAAATCTGATCCTCTTTCTGAGCATTTTCTCCCATCTCCTTAATAAAATCATTTCGTATGTCAGTTGGTAAGCTTTTTAAGAACTCTTCGTCTAATTGCTCTTGTGCATTAACATAAAAAGAAGAAAGTAAAAGTAAATAAAAATATGTCTTTTTCATAAGCTATCAGTTGTAAAAGGCTAATTATATAGGTTTTTTCTAATAAGATAAGAAATTTAGGTCTCTAGAAAATACTTTTTCGATCACATTGCTGAGCTCATCAGAAAATCTATTGGCAATAATGATTTCAGATACTTCCTTAAATTTGTCTAGGTCCTTAATAATCTTGCAGCCCCTGAATGTCTCTTCTTGCAGTAAAGGATCATAAATGTAAATCTCTTTACCATTCTCAATAAGCTTATCAATAACATCAAGAATAGCAGCTTCCCTATAATTATCAGAACCTTCTTTCATATTGACTCTATAAATACCAATATCTTTTTCTTTAAGCTCTCTAAGGTAATTTGCAATAAATTCCTTTCTACCGTCGTTGGACTCTATAGTAGCCTGTATAAGCTTATGAGGCGTCTGGCCAAAACTCTTGCTTAACTGTTTTGTATCTTTAGGTAGGCAATAACCTCCATACCCAAAAGACGGGTTATTATAAAATGATCCTATCCTTTTATCAGCGCTTACAGCCTCAATGATGCTCTGAGTAGAAAGTTGGTTGTCTATACAAAAATTATCTAGTTCATTAAAGAAGGCTACTCTCATTGCTAAATAAGAATTTGAAAAAAGTTTAACGGCTTCAGCTTCAGAAGAGTGCATATTATAGATAGGAGCATCATTTTCAGTAATCTGATTTAAAAAATCTTCATACGTCTGATGATCAATTTGATGGTCAGGTTTTCCAATGACTATCCTTCGTGGGTTCAAATTATCTTTAATAGCACTACCTTCTCTTAAAAATTCAGGTGAAAAAATAATATTTAAAGTTTTGAACCGATCATTTTGAGTTTTTGTATAACCTATTGGAATAGTCGATTTAATAACAATTAATGGTTGAATCTTGGATTGATGAATATTATCGATAGTTGCATCTATAGCAGACGTATCAAAGCTTTCATTTTTTTCATCATAGTCAGTATTCACACATATAAGGACTATAGCTGTGCCTTCTAATGCTTCTAACAGACTAGAGTAGGCTTTAATATTAGATAAATTTTTATCTGCATAATCCTCATTAAGATTTAAGGCTCCAATATTAATTGCATCAATCTTGCTATCATCTATATCAAATAGAGCTACCTTGGTGTACTTAGACGCAAGGAGTGCTAATGACATGCCAACATAACCAGCACCAATAATAGTTACCTTATTAATCATCTTTTTAGATCTCTTATTTCTTAGCAATCAGACAGAAACATTCTTAAAAATATCTTCTAATTTTCTAAATAATTTAATTCTATCAAAATTATTAGAAGCATACTTAATTCCAGCTGCTCCCATGTCTTTTCTAGAAGTTTCTTCTAAGCTCGATAGTTTTAAAGCTATCCTTGATAATCCTTCATAATCTCCAGCACTACAGGTAAAGCCAGCACCAGCAGAATCAATTACTTCACGACCATCACCATCTAACATACCCAAAATTGGAATGCCTGTTTTTAAATAAGTTTGTATTTTGGCAGGAATTGTCATACTAAAAGCCTCTGATGATCTAAGACTTACTAATAATGCATCAGCATGCTTAAAAAATGAATTCATACGGCTGAATGGAAACCTTCCCAACACTAATACTGACTGTTGTAATTTATTTATGTTGACTTGTTCTTTCAACCAATTTAGTTTTCTACCATCTCCAACAAAAATCCATCTGATTGAGTTATGATCTTTTAATAATTTAATAGCTCTTAATAAGTTAGGTATATCTTGTGCTTCAGCAATATTCCCAGCAAATAAAATATTAAATTTATCTTTCTGAGCAGTAATTTCTGTAGCAGGTCTTTCATTAGTATCTAATTGAATATCTTCTGACCAACTTGGAAAAAAAATCACTCTATCCTGATCAGGAACATATTTTTTAATTGTTGTAACAAAGCTTTTTGATTGGCCTAAAACTAAAGCACAGTTCTTATAAATATATCTTGCTATACTTTGAAAGAAGGCTATCAGAAATCTAGATCTTATTACATCAAGAGCCACGAGAGTTTCAGGCCATAAATCAAGAGTCCAAAATACAACAGGTGATTTTTTAAACTTAGAAATTATAATTGCAGGAATGCCAACCGTAATTGGAGAAGGCTCATATACAAATATTACATCATAGGTTTTTTTTCTTAATTTAAATAATCCAATAATACTGGCAGAAAAAATAAAGCTTATATAATTTAAGACAAGCTTAAATTTATTATTTCCTCGTAAAATTATAGGCACCCTTAGGATATTAGCGCCATTAAACTTATTAAATCGATCTGGTTGTGCTTTATAGTCTTTAAAGAGGTGTCCTTCTGGGTAATTGGGTAAGCCAGTCAATATAGTGACCTCATGCCCTTGATCAGTAAAATATGCTATGCAATCATTGATCCTAAAGTCTTCAGGCCAAAAATATTGGGTTACTATGAGTATCTTCAAGTGATTCTAATATTGTTTCCAGACAACCCGATTGACATAATCTGTATAACTTAATATTAATTTACAGACTTTCTCCGAAACGTTATCTACATCATAGTCGGCCACAATTTTATGCTTTGATTTATTTTCTTGATAAAGATTAACAGCCTGAAGGACTCTATCTTCAGATAAACCAGTCATGATAGTCGCGCTTTCTTCCATAGCTTCTGGTCTCTCATGAGCTTCTCGAAAATTAATAGCAGGAAATCCTAAAATTGATGATTCTTCATTAATTGTGCCACTATCAGATAGCACTACTTTTGCTGATAACTGAAGATTAATATAGTCAGTAAAGCCTAGTGGTTTTAAAAAGCTAATTTTACTTGAAAATTTAAATTTTGTTCCTTCGATCTTATTTTTTGTGCGTGGATGTGTTGATACTATCACTGGGAGTTCATATTCTTCAGCTAATTTATTTAAAATCTTAGAAATTTTTTTAAATTGATTTGGGATCTCTACATTTTCTTGTCTATGGCAACTGACAAGAAAAAACTTACCTTTCTTCAGATCTAACGTCTTTAATATTGTAGATTTCTTTATTTTTTCCATATTATCGTGCAAAACTTCTTTCATAGGGCTACCCACTTTGATAACTAGATCCGGGGGTAAGCCCTCATTAATCAGATAGTCCCTAGCTATCGTGCTATAAGTAAGATTTATATCTGCTACATGATCAACTAACCTTCTATTAATCTCTTCAGGAACTCTCATATCAAAACATCGATTCCCTGCCTCCATATGAAAAGTTGGAATACGTTTGTATTTTGCAGCTAATATTGATAAGCAACTATTTGTATCCCCTAATACTAACACTGCATTAGGTTTTATATCATCGAGCGTCTTTTCAACTTCTCTTAGAACGTTTGCTATAGTGCTAAGAGCTGACTTATCTGCACATCCAAGATACTTAAAAGGTGCTTTTAGTCCAAGGTCTTGAAAGAAGACTTCGTTGAGCTCATAGTCATAATTTTGACCAGTATGAATCAGATAATGATCATGGTGCTTATCTAACTTCTTAATAGTAGAGGACAATCTAATAATTTCTGGTCTTGTACCAACTATAGTAACAACTTTAAATTTATTCATCTTCATTTATATCAAATTGATACGTGTCTGGGTTATTCTCATCAAATATTTCATTTGCATATGCCATTATAATCAATAATTCATCACCGACATTTTTTATGTTATGTGCTAAGCCAGGTATTGTTTCTATAACCTTTGAGTCTTTAGCTTCTAAAACTATATCGAAAGTGTCTTTAGTAATAATATTTTTAAAAGTAAATTGAGCTTTTCCAGTAAGAACTAAAAACTTTTCTACCTTTGTATGATGATAATGCCCTCCTCGTGTTGCGCCAATCTTGATTGTAAAAAAAGATACTTGCCCAAATGAGGATGATTTAATAAATTCAGTAAAAACCCCTCTTTCATCTTCATGCCTATCAATAGAATAAGTGTAATTATCCTTAGGCAAATATGTCAGATATGTTGAATATAGAGCCTTATATAAGCCTTCTGAAATTAAATCAATCTTCTTTAGTGATCTGTTCTCTTCAAAAGAAGATATTGTTGTAGCTAAATCGTTAACAGAAACTTTATAAGTATTATCCATGTTAATGACATGAAATTTATTTTCCATGTTTATTATTTCATCTATATTTAGTGAGTTACTAATAAATGCATCAACCAGATCATCTATATATATAAGTTCTATAGGCTCATCTCTTTTATGAACGTCAAGGGTTATGCCTCTTGATGCATTATGGCAGAACGTTGCAACTACGGAGTTATAATTTGGCCGAGCCCATTTTCCAAACACTCCTGGTAAACGATAAATAAAAGTTGTATTTCCATGCTCTTTACTTAATGCCTCTAGCGCATGCTCAGCAAGCTTCTTGGATTTACCATAATCTGAATTATTTGTAATCTGAAGAGATGAAGCAAAGATGACTGGTGATTGAACTTTATTTTTTGAAATTAACTTGCAGATTTTATTAGTTAAATCTAGGTTATTTTTTTTAAAATCTTCAGTTTGGTCAGATCGATTTTCACCTGCTAAATGAAAAATTAAATCAGCCTGTACAATTTTTTTTTCTAAATCTTTCTCTGATTCATCTCTAACTGTGCCAAAAATCTTAAAGCCCTCTATTGCTTCAAGTCTTACATGCAAGTTCTTTGCAATAAAACCTTCGATTCCTGTAATTAAGATATTCAATTCTAAAAGACTTCTTCTTGAAGATTGCCTTCTATGGCTTTATTAATAAAATCTAATCCCAACAACATCTCAATCATCTCTTCCTTAGATAATCTCTTGGTATTATGAGAATTATAATCATCATGCTGAGAAATATCAGGCTGACCTTGATCATAAAATTTTTCATAGTTTAGATCTCTTAAATCAGGTGGTACTAGAAAATAATTATCTAGATCAGATGAGGAATAATATTCTTCTCTGCTTAATAAAGTTTCAAATAATTTTTCGCCATGCCTGGTACCAATAATCTCAGTGGTAGGATTATATTTTTTAAAAATTTCTTGAAGTGCATCAACCAATACCTGGATTGTTGCTGCAGGTGATTTTTGAACTAAAATATCACCAGAGTTTCCTTTTTCAAAAGCAAAAAGAACTAAGTCAACTGCATCCTCCAATGACATCATAAAGCGCGTCATACTCGGATCCGTTATAGTAATAGGATTGTTATTAAGAATCTGGCTGACAAACAATGGTATGACTGACCCACGGGATGCCATCACATTTCCATATCTCGTAACACATATATTTGTATCGGTGCTTTCTCTTGAGCTAGCAATTGCAACTTTTTCCATCATTGCCTTAGAGATCCCCATCGAGTTAATTGGATAAACTGCTTTATCTGTGCTCAAGCAAATGACCTTTTGAATTTGATGGTCAATTGATGCCCTGATCACATTATCTGTACCAATCACATTAGTTTTAACTGCCTCTAGCGGATGAAACTCACAGCTTGGTACTTGCTTTAAGGCTGCAGCATGAAAGACATAATCGACACCCATCATTGCTCTTTGAACTGAATCATAATCTCTAACATCTGCAATATAAAATTTAAGCTTCTTAGAGTTATAAATTTTACGCATATCATCTTGTTTCTTTTCATCTCTACTAAGAATCCTAATTTCCTTAAGAGGAGACTCTAGAAATTTTGATAAGACTGCATTGCCAAAAGACCCAGTGCCACCAGTTATCATTAAAACTTTGTCTTTAAACGTTTTCATATGCCAATTTTATCAGTTTGAAGTACTTAAGAGTAAATATTTGTTCTACGTGCTATTAAATCTTTTATTTGTTTCGTTCAAACATTGCATTGTTTCTCTTGCGCACCTCTTCCAAGTGAAATCATTAGATCTCATCAGGCTATCTTGAGTCTTTTGCTTAACTAAGTCTCTATCTACAATTATTCTTTCTAAAGATTCAGCTATCGAATTAGAATCTTCGGGATTAAAATAAAAAGCACAATCACCTAGAACTTCTGGCATTGGGCCTCTATCAGAACAAGCAATAGGTTTGGCGGATGCCATGCCTTCAAGTACGGTTATAGGAAGATTTTCACAACTTGAAGCAAAAAGAAAAATATCAGATATAGCAATTAAATCAGGCAATCTATTTCTTGCAATAAAAGACAAAGTCTTAACAAATTTAGCCTCAGGATCAACTGTTTTTAAAACTCTATTGAACTTTCTCATAGCTTTCCCAGAGCCACCACCTACAAAAGTTATCTGGATATCGTAACCATGCGTTCTAAGAGTCTTGACTGCCTCAAGGACACTCCACTGATGCTTATATGGAGATATCTCTGAAATATATATAATATTGATCCTTTGATTTGGTTCAATACTCTTAATGCTTTCTATATGACCAATTCTAAAGAAATCAGGGACACCATGAGGAATTACATAAACATGCGAAAGTGCACCAGTTTTCTTTTGAATCATGTTTGCTGCATAATTGGTTAAAAAGATAGATGAATCGCTTCTTTGAAGAGAGCTTACATATAGAAAGAAGAGTATTTTTAGCCTTAGCCTTGCTACTGAAAAGCCAAATCTTTTAGTCTCGCCCGGTTCAAAAGGCAGCATATCTTGACTCAAAGTAACATTCGGATGGAATTTTGATATCGAGCTAGCTGTTGTATTGAATAGAATATTGCATCCTGTCCGTTTAAGCTCCTTAGATAAAATAAATTTTTGCCAAAATAATTTAAATGTAATATTTTTTTCTAAGTAATGTGGGTTATGCTTTATGAGCCACTTATCATTTGGTAATTCATTTAAAAATTCCTTATGAGACCATATATGTACCTCTTGAAATCTATCTTTATTCGGAGATATATTTTCTAAAAATCCAACAAGATGGGCTAATGTACCTCCGGATCTATTACGAGATGCATCAATACCAATAATCATGATGCTTGGTTTATATGTTTGTCTCTTAAGCTAGATGCCCACATGCCAATAATAAAGGCAAATATAAATGCTCCATGACCTAACTTAAATGTCTCATGAAATAGACCAAAGACTAGTATCCCCCAAAATCCAACATACATGCCCAAATCTTTGCTTCTTAAAAAACCTGATAATTTAATCAATAAATATCCATATAGAATCAAGCCTATAAAGCCTGTTCTAAATAAGATATCATTGTATTGGCCATGAGCAGAACCTATTCCTTCAGGAAGAATATACCAAATGCCTAAATAACCGGATCCAAATAAGGGACTACCAGATACATAATTCAGAATCTCTCTTATAAGATATATCCGATAACCTTCGGATGAATATGTATTGGACAGATTGATGCCATCCCCGCTAAGGAGCTCATCTAACTTATCACCAAAAAACTCAAATGGCACAGATAAGTATTCATAATATCCTGTAAAAAATACTATTAAGAATAGAATTGTAGTGTATATAAAAATAGAAATGATTAGTCTTAGATTAAATATTTTTGTCGAACGCACAAAATGGAAGAATAAAAAGAAAAGGCTTCCAGCAAAAGCTACTACTGAAGATCTTGAAAAGGTTAAGAATATACCAGTAAATAAAAGAATAAGAATAGGGATCTTGACTAGGTTTAAAAAACGACTCTGTGTTTTTAAAAATAATGTGACCCAAAATGCAAAAACAAACATAAAACCAAATCTCTGATTGCCAACTTGATCTTTCGCTGCATAACCTAATTCATCTGCATCAAACGACCTGTATTCTAGAAAATTATCTAAAGCTAAATATGTTGTAAATAGAATAAGTCCGATTTTAAAGGCAAGAATCATCTGTGCATTGATTCTCATAAAAGCAAAGCTAAAGGCAGTCATAAATAAAAGAAAACTAATAAACTTTCTATGTAGTATGTCCCAATGATTAGGTTGAAAAATTACTGATAATATAAAGATAGAAATAAAACACATCATTAGCATATTCAGATCTTTATTTGGTAAATATATCTTTAAATCTTTAAGCAGATAAATAATTGGTACTAAAATAAAAAAATAGTTAGCAGAAATACCTCCAGAAGCTGTCACAAGTGTGAAAGGTCCAAAGCACAAATAAAAGACTATAGCTAAAGCAAACAATCTAAGGTGTTCTGCAGAAATAGAAATAATGCTATTAAATTGATATTTCATTTTAGTCATCTCTTCAATAATTTACCTAGAAAAGCTAGGATGAAGATAATCATAGACTTAAATGTTATCTTGTCTATATTCTTAGAAAATAAAATATTATTTGTGAATATTTTTAGGGAATCATCATATCTAGATGCCTTATATAAGGCCACTGCATGTTGATATTCTAACCAGCGTGGGAAATGCCGATTTGAGAAAATTCTTTCTTTTATAGCTATCGAGTTATCTATTGATCTTATTGGGCTTGAGGTGTTACCTTCACCTAACCAGTAACTTCCAAGCACTTTATTGATAAAGAAGAATTTATCTGATTGTTTTGCTGATCTAATCCAAAAATCAAAATCCTCCCATGTAACAACCTGGCTATCTTCTGAAATAGGCCCAACCTTTAAAATGAGCTCTTTTGAGACAAAAACACTCGAATTAGGTATTAAGTTCCCTTTAAACAATAGATTTTCTAGAGGTGATAATTTTGGATCTAATGAAAGTCCGATTGTTCTTCTTATTCTAAATCTATCACTAATGATCTTCATCTTATGGTAAATAAATTCAGCATTATAATTATTAGCTATTCGTATACAGTCTTCTAATTTATTTTGGTACCACGAATCATCAGAATCGAGGAATGCTATCCATCTACCTTGAGATATTTCTATACCAAGATTTCTAGATTTTGAAATTATTCCTTCATTTTGAATTTTTTTATATATGACCCGGGTATCGTCAAAGCTAGAAACTACTTCATATGTATTATCAGTAGAAAAATTATCAACCACTATTAATTCAATATTTTGATAAGTTTGCGATAAAACAGATTGAATAGCTTTACCAATCAGGCTGCCACTTTGGAAAGTTGGCATAATTACTGAAACTAAATCCTGGTTCATCCTATTTAAATCGTTATGTAATACTGGTTATCGATGTCAATATATTATCCATCTCTTTAATAAAATTCTTTTCGTTAGGCTGATAAAGAAAATCCTTATAATTTGAGGTATAAGTTAAATGCTTTCTTGTGATCCCATTATCTTTGTCTAAATAAACAATATCTGGGGTGAAACCCAATACCTTAGAGCATCGTGATGCTATGACTGTGGCTACTTGGTCTATTGAATGAGTAATTCCTGATCCTATATTGATGATGTGAGAAGGAATCTCACTTTTGTTAAGTAGTAAAAATGGTTCTAACATCAATAAAAAATCATTGACTGGTAAAAAATCTCTAAAAGCATTCCGATCTTTAATTGTAATCTTCTTGTTTGTCACTGCTTCTTTACACATTTGATTTACAACCAAGACCCAAGCATTGGGTGAAGCAGTTGATGGAAATCCAAAGCAATTAGAGATTCTTAATATATAAGCATCTATAAGATTATTTTGTAGTGCATTTAAAATCTCAGTCTCTCCAGCAAGATTTGATAAAGCGTATGGGTGATCGTTTTCAAGATCAGTAGACTCTGAGATTCTTCCAATCAATGGGCTTCTATAAACATGAGCTGTAGAAAGATAAATTATTCTTTTTACCTTGTGTTTTCTAGCTGAATCTAATAAAGAAGAAGTAGAGTGTTTGCTAAATCTAATAGCTTCTTCAGGTGCTTCTCCTGAGGATATAGAATTGAAGCCTGCAGTATGTATAATTATTTCAACATCTTTACAAGCATTATCTATTGACCTTTGATCATCCCAATCAATATTGATACTACTTATATTATCTTTATCGTCGTTAATCTTGTGACAGTTCCTTGAGGCGCTTCTTACTTTAAAATCTTTATTAGAGAAGTACCTAGCTATACGTCCGGCCAAGAAACCAGAGCCTCCTGTAATTAAAAATTGCATTACTAGTCTATAACCAAGGAGGGCCTTGGTCCCATAATTGATTTAAGTTCTCTAAATCTCTCTTGGTATCCATGCACTTCCAGAATCCATTATGCTTATAAGCCATTAATTGGTTGTCATTGGCAAGTGACTCAAGAGGTTCTCTCTCAAACATAGTCTGATCGCCTTGAATAAGATCAAATACCTCCGGCTCAATTACAAAAAAACCTCCATTTATCCAACCCTGATCAAGCTGTGGCTTTTCTTTAAAGCTCTTTACTGAATTATCTTCTAATTCTAGTTCTCCAAACCTTGCCTGTGGTCTTACTGCTGTAACCGTTGCTAATTTTCCATGCTTCTTATGGAACGTGATTAATTCAGAAATATTTATATCAGCAACACCATCACCGTATGTTACTAAACAGGGTTCATTTCCTATGTATTCTCTAAGCCTTTTAATTCTTCCACCTGTCATTGTATCGAGGCCTGTATCAACAAGAGTAATATTCCAATCTTCACTTTGAACCTGATGAAGTTGTATATCTGCTGAAGAAAGATTAACTGTAAAATCCGAATTCAAAATAGAGTATTTAAAAAAATAGTCTTTAATAACTTCACTTTTATAACCAAGAGCATAGTAAAAGTCTTTTAAGTCATATTTTGAGTATATTTTCATTATGTGCCATAAGATAGGTTTGCCTCCAATAATTGCCATAGGCTTTGGAATAGTGTCGGTGTACTCAGAAAGTCTAGTTCCAAAACCTCCTGCTAATATAATTGTCTTCATGCTTTTCCCCAATCAAAAGTAAAATTATCTATATCTGCTCTCTCAACCTCTGTATCGTTATGCTGAATATTTGAAATATTTAAAATTAAATTAATATTCTCTCCTAGTCCCTTGAAGCCAAACCATACACCAGGAGGAACGGTTAAACACATATAATTTTTCTCACCTATCTTTTCAATAGAAAAAATATCTTGTGAGTCTTTAAAAACAAACATAACTTCACCAACCGGCACTATTAAATTCATTGTCATTTCTCTATGTTTTTTCCAAGCTTTAATTTTGTTATATCCAATCATTGAAAAATAAGCTTCACCAAAACCCTTAAAATTATTATCAGATGACCTCAAAACCCTTAATATATTTCCATCAGGATGATTAATAGTCTTAGGTTTAGATTTAATAATTTCTTTAGCCATTGGCCCAGTCCAATTGTATTTCTTTGGCCTTATCAACATAGGTTATAATTTGATTTTTAGTCACAGAAAACATATCTAAACTGTTCGCATAGTAATTTTTATACCATTCTGCTGTTAATTGAATAGTATCCTCAAATCCCATAACTGCATGCCAATTTAATAAAGATCTTGCTTTATCACAGTTTAGCTTTAAAAGGTTTGATTCATAAGGTTGTTTGTCTTGTTTTTGGACATCCCATTGAACATCTTTCCAAAATTGAGACATAGTGCTAACGACATCTAAAACACTTTGATCTTCATTAGTATCAGGCCCAAAGTTGAAAGATTCGCCGCTTAAGGTATTGTCATGATATAAGCCTGTGGCTAATCTTAAATAACCGCTAAGTGGTTCTAAAACGTGCTGCCAGGGTCTAGTAGATTCAGGGTTCCTTAAAGTCACTTTTTTTGATTTGGACCATGCTCTTATACAATCAGGTATGATCCTATCTTCAGACCAATCACCTCCTCCAATAACATTTCCAGCTCTAGCTGATGCAATCCTTATCCCGTTATCTCTAGAAAAAAATGATCTCATATAAGATTGAATAGCAATTTCGGCAGATCCTTTAGAAGCGGAGTATGGATCTGGTCCTCCTAACCGATCATCTTCTCTATAACCCCATAGCCATTCAACATTGTCATAACATTTATCACTAGTAATGATTACTGCACAACATTCATGTGTTAATTGTCTTAACGCCTCTAACACGTTTACTGTACCAATAACATTAGTTGACCAAGTATCAATAGTGCTGTCATATGATCTTCTAACTAGAGCTTGTGCGGCTAAATGAAAAACAAAATCAGGTTTTGTTTGAGTAAATATCTTATTTAATTCATCAAAATTTCTAATATCTAATCTATTATCACTGATCCCTTGACCTAAATTAGCAACTTCATAATGAGAAATATTACCACTATCAGGCAAGGCAACACCAACTACTTGTGCTCCGATGAACTTCAACCAAGCTACCAACCAAGATCCTTTAAATCCAGTATGACCAGTAACCAAGACTGTTTTATTCTTAAAAATATTTAACATACTTTATCTTTACTTTATTCTTAATAAATCTAACCATCTTGGATAAGATTTATCTAAATTAAATATATTGTTCAATTCTTCTGTGTGAATTATAGATGAAGTATCTCTTTCACTGTTAATTTCTTGTAAAAAGTCATCTGAATCATAGATAAATACAGAGTTATCAATATTACGGAGTGGGCTCATATTTAGTTGACCCGGCTCTACATAAACAATAACTTTCTTATTCATTAAATATGCTTCTAACGGTGTGGTTGTAACACTGCTAGTAATAATTACATCAGATCCTAATAATAGCTCCTGAATGGATGCATCCGACTTTATAAGCCAATTAGGCGGTTTAACCTTATTATCTCCTAATGCTGGGTGTGGTTTATATGTTACTTTAATCTCTTGATTTATGAGCTCTTTAGTAGTATTTACAATTTCTAATAATTTTTCAGTATTTAGATTTATATAACAACCAACTATAAGAATTGCTAATTTATCTTTGTCCCTTGTTAATAATTTTTGAGCTGATAGCTCCATTAGATGTTCGTATCTTAAAGATTCTACTTGCTCAATCTTATGATTATTAAATCCTTCATTCAATATTTGATGAAACTGAAGCTTTCCATTTACTGCATAAATAGATGGACATAAATGTTGATTTTGATCGTGTAGAGACTCTAGATATGAATATCTAAGATCCCAGAATCTGATCGATGTATGTAAAAAGCCTATTGTGAGTTTATGATCAAATAATGTACTAAAATAATTCAAAGGCTTATCCCAGGGAAGATTCTCATGCAAATACACTAATTCATCTTGAGGCCCTAATTCATTTAATAATCTCTTCATTAAATAGAAATTTATAATATTGTTTAAAGCTCTATAGGAAGTAAATGTTTGTTTAAACTCAGTAGTAACAGTGCCAAAATATGGGTATTTTTGCAAAAAGATAAGGTATGCTTCTTTAGAAGTTCGTCTTATTCTTAACCATGTCCTGAATGCATTAAATATTAATTTAATACTTATGAATGACTCTAAGAAGACATGATTCTGGTAATTTTCATTATTATTATTTAGGTTATTAATAATATTCCTTAAAGATTTTATGTTCGGTTCATTTCCAACATGAATATGTAACCAATTTGAATCAATACCCCTATCATATAAAGCTTTGGGTAAAGCTCCCCAATAATTAGATAAAAATAAATTATTTGATTTAAGCAACGAATCATCAAAGTTTGAAAAATAAGATACAAATGTTTTTTTTGCCTTGCTGTTAATAAATGCTTTCTGGCCTAAACCTTTAAAAGCACTCTTTAAAGCAAGGTATTTCAATAACCACAAGATAGATCTTAAGAAATCTGGGAGAAAAAATCTTGAAATACTGATATGGTTAAGATGGTATTGATAATTCATGCCTCTATGTTCTAAAGCAATTCCATATTCATCTGCAATCTTCTTTATTCCTTGAAATAAATTTCTATCTTTTGAATACAAAATGATGGAAGTACATCCTCTCTTTGAAACCCAATCATCAAAGGCTATCAATTTAATAACATTTACAAAATTTAAAGATTTACTAAAATTCGATAACTCAACAAACTCTGACATCCACCAGTAGCTAAATTCATCTTCTATTGTAATGAGATCTCTAAAATGATCATTAAAGACCTTAAACCTTCCTAGATTCTCAGCCCATTCTACAAATTTTCTTTTAATGAATGTATCGTTTTCTTCAATGTACTCATTTATAGAAAACATGCCATCATCTGTTCTCTTAGATGAATTCCATAAACAAATTGTTGTTCCCGTCAACGATTTAGAAGCTCGTCTATCAGTTTGTATGGGTAATTCTTGAGAATCCCAAATTTCACAAGTTGACATGCTAATTATTTAGACCAAATCTGATTAAAAACTTTTGAATCTTCTTTTTTATTATCAACTAGATTCTCGTTGGGCTCAAACTCAGATAAGTGAGTTGATTTTAAATGAAACCCAGCTTTGGTTAGAATCCTCTGCACATTATTTGCTTGATCTTCAAATCTCTCATTGACCTCTATCAATATGCTTGAAATTTTAGCCAATGTCTCTCTTCCTCCTTTTAATATGATATGTTCTAGGCCGTCAACATCAATTTTTATATATTTTGGTGTTGGTAAGCCCATCTTATTGATAAGATCATCAATACTCATTCCATATAATTGTGTTTCAAACACAGAATGTAGTTCAGCTCCATCCCATCCAAAATTTTCTCCAAATGTAGATAAGGCTCCGCCCCATTTAGTTGAACTTAGGTTTAGGGTATTTGCTTCTGATGATAAAGATAAGGGAAATGGCATAATGCAAATCTTATGATTTAGTTTATTTGCAAATATATTTCTAGCTAATAACTCAAGATTAAAAACAGATGGTTCAAAAGAATAAACTTTTAAATTTCTTTTTTTTGCACCATAAATTGAAAAAATTCCAACATTAGCACCAATATCCCAAAATATGCTTTCCTCTTCCATTTGATCAATCCAATCGATAGTCTCTGGTTCTTTAGTTCTAAAGGTTTGTGCTCTCCAATCAGAGATATAATTTGGAGCAACAAATTTAATTGGAACATTGTTTATCTCTTCAGTTCTGATCCTTCTCATTAGAGTTTCAATAATACTGTCTAGAATAAACAGCCTCATTCTATACAAATGACTCTTCATTGAGTTTTGAGGTTTAAAGATAATCAATTGCCTATTTAGGCTTTTGATTATTCTTTTTAAAATTTCTCTCATGAAAAAAATCTATGCAAATATTCAAGACACTAAGTTTATGATACTTCGTAAGTATCAGTGCCAATAATTGAATCAATAACAGTTGTTATCCAAATCATATGGATGCATTCAACTATATTATATGCGTGGCTATCTACCCAAAAGTTAACTTTCCCCAGTGATCTAAGTCTATTATCTTTATCCCGTCCTGAGAATGTGATTACATCTAAGCCTAATTCATTTGCTGTATTACCTGCAACAATGGTATTTTCTGACTCGCCACTTACACTGGTTAAAACAATTAGATCAGACTCTCTGGCATAGATCTTAATTGCTTCAGAAATCCAATTCTCATAACCATAATCATTAGACAAGCATGTAATTAAATTCGCTTCATTGAATGTAATAGCTCTAATTTTTGCTTGCTTAGAGAAGTCAACCGCTCCATGAGCAGATATTGATGCGCTAGCACCATTGCCCGCAAATATAATCTGTGCATCATTTTCTCTGACCTTCTCAGCCAAGACCTTAAATTCCTCTAATTGAGCCTCAAGAACATCACTAACTATTAAATCTTGATACTTATCAAAGTAGGTCTTATAAAAACTATTTTTAAACATTTGTGCGAATTGTATATCTATTTCTCTAAAAAATCCTTGATGTCATAGGTTTCTCGCCATTTTGGGTCAGCAAAATAAATTGCATTAACTAACTTCATTGTCTCTAGTGCATCCTGAGAATTGCCATTCACAATTCTTTTATTGTTAATAATTGAATCAATAAAAGTTTTTACCTCTAAATCCCATGAAGGATCATGATTATATTGAATTGTATGCTCTTTGGGGTCTCCTCCATCATTATCAGGATCTGCTTCGATAATTGATAAGGTCTCAGCGCCATAGCTTTTAGTCCCTGATAATATACCACCAAGAATTAAAGACCCTCTCTCAAGATTAATTTCTAAATTAAATCTATGCCTCCATTGAGTTGCAGATGAATGAAGCATGCCAACAATATCATTTTTAGTTTTCATTAAAGCATAAGCATTATCTTCTACATCATGTTTCCAGAAATTATTAGAAACAAAGCTATGGACAGAAATAAAATTACCAGCAAATAGCCTCATCAAATCAACCATATGTATTCCTTGATCTAATAAGACGCCTCCTCCAGCAATTGAGCGTTTAGTCCTCCAATCAGGTTGGTTGAAGGTAATCAATTTTGATTTCCCATAAGTACCCTTTAAATTAATTACTTTACCCAATTTTTTTGATTGGATGATCTTTTGAGCTTCTACAACCGAATCATGGTATCTATGATTAAAACCATACATTAATTTAATCTTTGGTTTAGACTTCTCTATCTTAATAACTTGCTGAATATCCTCAACGAACCTCCCAGGTGGTTTTTCACAGAATGTGTGTATGCCCAACTTAATAGAAGCAGCTGTAACCTTGGGAGCAATATCATTTGGCATGCAAACAAATACTATATCAAGCTCTTCTTTAAGAAGCTGGCTATAATCATGTAAAACTTTTACATTACCTGACAGATCATTCATTTGATCATTGTTCTGATCGCATACTGCAATAACTTCTGCATATGGGTTGATATCAATACATGCTTTACGCCTTTTCCCAACGATTCCAAAACCTGCTATGCCTACTTTAAGTTTATCCATTTACCCATTACCCATATTACTTAAAAAGATTTTCCAATCTTCAATTGGGTTGCGGGAGATTGTAAGACATATTTCCTGAAAAAGCTCTCTAGCTTCAACTACATTTTGAGATGTCCACCACACATTAATATCCTGAGCTATATCATTGATGTGCAGAGCGGCGCTCTCTGGATCAGTATGGGCAATCTTAGCATTTTTCAATACTTCCATTAATGTCTGATATTTAGGATCAATATCCCAATACTCAGGATTAAATATCAAAATAGTTGGGACGCTTGAAAACATACCTTCAGAAAATACTGTTTGTGGATATGGAGATATTAATAACTTTGAATTATTCAAAATTGATCGCATGTTTGTATATGGAGAAATAATTTTCTGACCAAACTCTTTCTTATATCCATGCTCGAGTCCCCAACTTCCTAAATATTTAGGTTTTACTCTAAAGTCTTTGAGTATTTTAGGTTTAAGTTTAGAAATAAATTCAATGTTACGATTATAAACATCTAGAACCAATGGTCCTACAGGTGCAGCAACTGCTCTATAGCCATAACGAACTGACTCAAAGTCAACAAGAGTAATATTATCTGTATTCTTAAAACCTCTTTTTCTTATAAAGCCAATCTTATTTGGGGGTAGCCTATGATGATTCTTGTGAGTTTCTTGACCCCAACAAATAAACTTATCTGAAATCTTTTCAGGATGATTCATAAGATTGGAAGTTAAAGGAAAAGCGCCGCCATGCTCTGAAATAATTAATGTTGCATGCTGCTCAACTTGATGCGCGGTCCAAATTTTGAATAATTCATTATACCAATGAGCATTTGCAGTCAGAATATTTTGTGAATTAGTGATGCCTCTTTGTGCCTGCTCTAAATAAGAGAATCCTTCTAAATAAGCTATCGGTATATCTTGCATAATGAATCTGAACAAGAACTTTTCAAAATCATTCTGTGGTTTGACCTTGATATCGGACCATGCAGATCTATCGAAAAGACTTGCTTTAGGGTATTGAATATCTGATCTAAAGGCTCCATTAAATAAAGGTAAAGTCTTTAATCTCAATAAAAGTCTAATAGAAAACTTCTTCGGAAAATAAGTATGGAAAAAAGTAAATTTTCTTTTATATTTAAATAGATTGAGAGCTTTCTGAATCAAATGATCAAATAAAACTATAGTCTGATACATTAAGTTTTTGAGTCCTGATTTTTTTTTAGATTGTATGTGATTAATAAGGCCTAGGCCCAAAATAATTTTTTGCCTATCAAGCAAATTAAAAGACAGGTCATTTTGGGGCACTATGAACTTTAATATCCTTGAAAAAATTAAATGGTTCCATTCATCTGAATCAAGAAATGATCTAAAAATTTCAAAATCTTTAGGAGGAACTTCAAGATCAGGTGCAAGAGAAGTATGAAAAGTTTGTTTTAGTTTTTCTGATGATAATCTCATTGCCTCCCATCTTTCCCAAATTACAGGTATATATGTGATGAGCCAAGGACCTAACAGTATCCTCCAGAACCTATTAGAATATTCTGCAGTATGATATTGATTTAAATGCACTGAAAGGCCAGAAAGGGTGCGCTCTACTAGACTGTATAAATACTCATAGTCCCTATGAAATTTCTTTCTATTAGACCAATGATAAGGAATCACTTCATATCTAACATCTGCGAATTTGTTATCACTAAGCGTTTTGCACCATTCACCTGATAGATAAATATTCTCATAAAGTGAATGTTGTGAATCAAGAGGTGTTAATACTAGATAAGGATCTTTCCTCTTTATAGATGCGGATGAATTATCCTTTGAGTTGTTTTGTTCCAAATCTATTAAATCACTCGTTTATTGACATAAATTACGTCAACCCAATCTGTTCTTCCATTCATGGGATTCTTAGCAATATGGCTTATATCGTACAGTCTCAAGTCTGCAGGATGTAAGTATCTTTCAATATCAGAAAATGACAAGCTCCTTTCATAATAATCATAAAACATTAGCTCAGTGAGCACTATATCGACATTCTTTAAAAAATCTCCAGCTCCTTTTAGAATTTCAGGCTCATAGCCTTGAGTATCAATTTTCATAAGACTGATATGATTATTAAGAGAAACTTTACTAACATAGCTATCTAGTCTCATTAATCTTACTTCTCTAGAATGATTAATTGTTTCTGAATGTTGTTTAATTTTATTTTTATCATTTTGAATGGTGCTAATGTCTATAGAATCTTTGCTCTTAAGATTAATTTTATTAAATCCTGAAATACCAGAATTTAAATCATGTGTAAAAAACTCTTTTGCATCAGTATCAGAATCACCTAACGCAAACTTATTAACCACAATAGAGTCATTCTCATGCTCTGACTGTATCGTATGAAGGTCTTCCCAGCATTCTTTTTGCGGTTCAAAACAATGAATAATAGAGTCAGGCCACCATTTTTTAAACTCTATAAGAGAGCTACCATTATTAGCTCCAATGTCAAATATGATTGGGTTGTTTTGGTTAATGAGTCTCTTAAGAACCTTTTCTCTATTAAACTGCTTGAGGTATTCAGCTGTACGCTCTTCATTTTTACCAAAGTTTTTAGTCATTTACTTTAAAAGAATCCTCGTATGTTGAATGAAAAAATTCATTCCATAATCCTAGTTGGTTTGATTGAATTGTAATACACATTTTATTGAAATGCTGTCTTGCCATTATGACCTCATTAGAATTCCACCAATCATAAGTATTATCATAAATACTTTTAATGTGATCTGCTGCTATAGAATAATTAGTATGAAGAATCTTTGCATCTTTTAATTCCTTAAGAAGATCTTTATATATCGGTTGAGTTTCCCATATCCGATCAACATAAACTAAGACAGTTGGAACTCCAGAGAACATTGATTCAGAAAAAGCTGTTTGAGGATATGTACAAATAATTAAACGGGAATTTTTAAAAGTCTTTCTAATTTTTTCATTTTTAGGGATTAGGCAATCTTTACCAAATTTATCTTCATACATTAGCGCTGTTTCACAGTCACCACTATATTTTGGTCTAAACTTTAATCTTATAGATGATCTGAGCAATTTATTAGCTAGATGCTCAGTATGCTTAAATGACTCAAGGACTGAAGGCCCTTGAGAGGCTGACATACATCTGTATGTATATCTTAAAGAGTCATTATCAATAATCGTGACTTGGCCGTTTGTTTTAACTTTTCTAACTTTATAACTTAATTTGTTTGGAGGTAGTGTAACTTGGTCGTTCATCCAACTACTCCCCCAAATTACTCTTATATCAGCAATCTTTTCTTGATAATCAAACACGCTGAATAAAGGATAAATTGCCCCACCATGACTAGATATGATCAGCTTTGCACCCAATTCACAATTTGCTGCTGACCAAACTTTAAAAAGCTCATTTCCAAAATGTGCATTCGCTGTGAAAATAAGATTAGCAAAAGGTATTTGACTGGAAATTCTTCTAATTTTATTGAAAGATTCAATATGTGCAATTGGGATATCATTTAGAATTCTTTTAAAAAGGAATTCTTCGAAAGTATTTTGAGGGTTAAAATATTTATCTACTGCTTGGATCTTGGATCTATCAGACTCTTTAGAATATCTGATCTTCTGATTTAAATAAATATTTAAAGTAGAAAGATATTTATTCTTTATTCTTAAGCTTAAGAAAAAGAATCTAGTAAAGTAACTATGAAAAATAACTAACTTTTTTCTGGATTTAATAAAAAAATTTAAAAGTCTTATGATTAAGATCCTGATATTCTCTAAAAAACTGGTTCTGCTAGAAAATTGTGAATTGATTTCTTCATCATTTTCTAAGTCAATATGAGGAATATCATAAAACATTAAGATTGAAGAAAATAATGTTTCATTCCAGTTATCTGATCCAAAAAACTTTATTGAATCTTCATAATCTTTGGGGATACTTTTGAAAGGTCGAGAATACTTATAATAATAAAAATCTTTATGGTTATTTACAAGCACTCTTACAGTCTCCCATCTATCCCAGACCACAGCTATATACGTTAAAAGCCATGGGCCAACAATTTTTTGCCAGTATTGAGAACTAAAATCAATGTGGTGATAAGAATTTAGAAGATCTGTTAGAAAATCTATAGATCTATCATAAAGGCTTGATAAGTAATCATGATCTTGATGAACCTTATTTCTATCTCTCCAATGATAATTTACAGTTTGATGATTTAAAGAACTCCAGATCTTTCTTCGTGAATATCTCTTACACCACTCACCTAAAAAAATATGATTTTCGTTAGGGTCTCCCCACGTTTGCTCTATAGCAGTTGTAACTAATATTGATTGTTGATCTTTTTTATTCAATTTGTATAGTACTTACGATTGGTAAGGTTTGATGGTTGGTTCAGTTTCTAAATAGTTATATATATCTTCGATAAAGAAAGAGCTTGCGGTTTCGTAAAAGTCTCTCATAGAAAATGACCATAAATCTATTCCTGATTGGTGTTTTGCATGAAATAATTTTCCTTCATTAGATAATTTATGAAAATAATGTTCATTGAGTTTTTCTTTTTTTTGAATATTTGCTTCCTTATACATCACAGACATATAAAAAGGCTCTTTAACAACTCGATTGCCTCTAATAACAGGATGAATAAATTCTTTAGTATATCGATAAGGGACTCCAAAAGTAGTTTCTATATGGTGAATAAGCGTTACAGCTTTGGATGGGTGGAGTCCTATATTAATTTGTTTTACATCCATATCTAAGAAGTGGCTCCAAGGTGACATGATTCCATATGAATGCCTTGATACGTGATTGAGAATGCTCGAATTTTTTCCATTACCACAAATTGACCAAAAAGGATGTAGGCTTCTATTCGAATCAGTCTTAAGTCTTAAAAATTCTGCTAAAGGACCCATCTCATATGATGGAGTTTTATTAACATCAAAGGCTATATCAGTATTACATAAATTCATTGAGGCTGCAGGAGAAAAAATAGTTCCTTCATCTGATAAAACTCTTATTAATGACTCATAAAGAGAGGCTAAGATTTCATCTCTGTGGAGTCTAGTTCTAGCTAGCTTGCTAACATTACCAGTTATATAAACCTGGTCAGCTCTTGATATCTGAAGTTGAAGAAAGCTATCTGATAGCTCTTCTAGAAGTTGATTCTTATTCATTATCTAAAAAATTCTTTGCAGCATTATATTGGTGTGGTGGAATAAATCTATCATTGGATTGTCCAAAGGATCTTTTATTGGCTCTCCCTTCTTCATAATCATGGATAATTTTATTTGCCTCATTCGTTAATGCTTCTTTTGAAGTGGGGTATTCTATGAAATTAATCTTGGTATTTCTATTTTTTGGGTTTGATAAAGATAGTTCAGCATTCAAAGTGCAAAAGTAAATTTTATCTAATGTATATTTATCTTGCATGAAGTGAACCATATTCCAAAATAGTTCATGGTTTGAAGGAAAGGGAAATGGTGTATGCACATATGATTTCTTGAGCTGAGAAGCCTTAATAATTAATGCATCTATCATATTCCAATATGCAGAATGGTTTGGATCCAGAAAGGGCCACTGGCCTATATCTAACGCAAAATCAAAATGACCATAATGAAATAGATTCACTAAATCAGTGTTTAGAATGGCGTCTATATTATCAAAACCTTGTTTGGTCTCAATCATAGGCACTAGCTCAAGCTTAGTGTCTACAATCTTATCCACTAATATTAAATCTGATAAATCTTCTGTTTTTGGAATAAATAAGCCTTCTAAAGGGAAGTCTTTATTTAATAGACTATTTATAAGCTCTAGATCAGATTGAAAGTATGGTGTATGCCTACCATTAATTCTAATATATAACTTTGTTTTGATATTCCTATCGAATCTATCGCTGTTGACATATTCAATCAGTTTATCTCTAGCTTGTGATTTTATTATCTGAGTATTTTTTAATGAGAATGGATCTTGAGCGCTATCTTCTAGGTCTAAAATACATATAACATTGTTCTTTGATAGCTTGTGGACCATTCGAAATGTAGCGCGTGTATGTGTGAGTGGTAAATATTGGATAAGTTGCGCTGCCATGATCTGTAAGACTTTAGTATTTAGGTTCTATATCTATAATCTTTTCCTTTATAAGATTATCAAGTAGATCATATAGCTCCCATATGGGTACACCAACCAATTCAGCGATCTCTATCATGTCTTTTTTTCCATCACAATAAGAAATGAAATCCATTAAAATCTGGACTGCTTGCTGGGAATCTAATGTGGATGTTTCTGGATATAAACCTCTTTTGCTTAACATTGGTTCGCCTAATACTTTGACATTTGGATAACAGTTCTTCTCAATACTCTCTAAAGCTTTATAGATTGCGTTATAGCCTCCCTCTAAACCCTCTTGAGATATAAAATCTAAATTATCATCTGATGAATGATATTCTGGGTATTCGCCATATTTTGATCTCATGATTGATGCCACAGGCAAATCTATACCAGGAGCACAATACTGTCTCTCGTCGCTACCTCTTTGTATCCAAGAATATTTCTTATAATCTTTATCTATATTTCTGAGAGTATGTTTAGCTACTCGATCAGATTCTGTATTTCCTTCTCTGGATGGTAAAAATGAATAGCATCGATTGTCACCTATACAAGTAACATTGAAACCCGCAATCATATTTCTTTTCATTTCAGTATGATGCTGACTTAAATAAGCTATTGATCCTATAGTTTCAGGAACAAAAATAATCCTATAAGAATAGTTAAGATCTAAAGACAGTAAAGATTTGATTAACATAGTTGTCACCACTGGACCAGATAACTCATTGTTGGCCATTGATGGATGACATATATATGTTGATAAAAAGATTTCTTTATCGCTTTTGCCTGGAAGGAAGGCTTCTCCATAATACATACATCCCTTCTCTAAGGATGAATCTATAAAAGCATGATAATGTAGAGATGGATCGAGAGTATTTCTTTGATTTTCTGATAAACAAAAACCCCAATTTCTAGAGTAGTATGAAGTAACATAAGGAATAGCATCTGGCCTATCAGGCAAACTAAATAAGTGTTTTTCTAGATCTTTAAATGGTAATTTTTTATCAATAGGTGTTGAATAGCCCATGACATGTAGATTATTAGAAGTAAAATTTATAATATCTTTTCCATGTTCATCTTTAATCCAGGCTTCATTTATATTCCATTCATCAGGAACTTCCCAGTCAAAAACTTGTTGTCCTGAGGGTATCTTTTTAATGTTAATTTTCGGGGCAATATCTTGCAAATATTTTAAAGTTTCTAAGTTTCCTTTGCCAGTTAAGCTTCTACAAATCGGGAATAAATCTTTAGCCCAACCATACATTTCAGCACCAAGTTCTTTTTTTGTCATGGTATAAAGTCCTCTTCTTGAACCGGAGAGTGTTTTTCAATACCTCGTATTAACTTTTTACCAATAATTTCTTTAAATAGTTTTGGATGCATGCCATTCCCTGGCCTAACACTTTTTATACAATCTGCAGATACAATATCTCCTTCCTGCAAATCTTTTACATAATATAAAGATCTTCTAAACTGAATGTTTGGAATTTCTGATGATTTTTTTTCATAATTAACTTTTCCTAATGCCTCCCATGCGCTCTTTGTTTTTATACAGAGATCTCTAAGCTGGTCTGGCTCTAACGAGAAACTACTATCTGGACCTCCATCACTTCTTTTTAGAGTAAAATGTTTTTCTATCAATGATGAGCCGAGGCTGATACTAGCTATGGCAGTAGTATTCTCTACTGTATGATCAGAAAGACCAGTTACAACATTTAACTTGCTTTGAATATCTTTAAGTGTCAGCAGATTATAATCTTCATGAGGAGCAGGATAGCCACTTACACAATGCAATACTGCTATGTCAGTGCATCCTCCACTTCTAGCAGTTTCAACAGCCTCAGTGATTTCATTCAAGTTTGCCATACCAGTTGAAATAATTATTGGCTTACCAGTGCTAGCTACATACTCTATTAATGGTAAGTCTGTTGCCTCAAACGATGCGATTTTATATGCAGGTGCACCTAAAGACTCTAAAAGGTCTACTGCAGAATGATCAAATGGAGAACTAAAAATAGTAATACCCAATTCATTTGCAAAATTAAATAAGTCTTGATGCCAATCCCATGGTAAATGTGCTTCCTCATAGAGCTCAAAAAGAGACTTACCATCCCATAAACCACCTTTTATCATAAATTCTGGTTTTCTTGAATTTAAAGTAATGGTATCAGGTTTATATGTTTGAATTTTTATTGCATCAGCACCAGATTCTTTTGCTGACTTGATTAAGTCCATTGCTCTTTTTTTACTACCATTATGATTAGCAGACATTTCAGCAATAATATAAGGAGGATTTCCAGTTGAAATCTCTTTATTATTTATTGTAATTTTAACTTCTTCCATTCTTGCTTCTTTAAACCATAATTGAACTGATCATAATATTTTTCATCTCTAAAATAATGCTTTATAAGAATATCTTCTTCTTGAAAGCCTAGTTTGAGGTGGAACTTTTTAGATGACTCATTAAAACCTAGGACTTGACCACATATCTTATAAGCATGACCTTTATTAAATATATAATCCAAAGCCTCATATCCTAACCTCATACCTGTACCTGGCTTAGCATGTGGTGCGACATAAAACCCCCAATTATAAACATTATTAATGGTAGTTTTTTTAAAATTTACCATTCCAACATCATTCCCATTCTCGTTATATATAAAAGCTATTATATGTTTAGGAACAATTTGTTCATTAAACCATTTTTCATGCTCTTTTGCGGTTATAACTGAATTATCATACATATATGATCGGATGCTCTCATGATTCCGCCAAAGCAGTAACTTATCTAAATCTTTTTCTGTAATCTCTCTAAGCATTATCTATGATTTAAATATCTTCTTATATACTCTTTCAATACCCTTTCCATCAACAATATTAAAGCATTGATTGGTCATTTTTATTAGATCGTTCTTATTATTGATAGAGTCTATAATATCCGTGAATGAATAATCCATAGAAGGGTAGCTATTTAATATATTGCAACAACCCATCTTTTCTAAGGCTATTGATCCAGGAACCTGATTTTCAGATAAACAAAGGATTGCCGATGGAAGACCTAGACAACATCTCTCTAAAGCATTAACTCCTCCAGCACCAACACAGAAATCAGCTTGTAAGATTAAGTCTGGCATCTGATTAGTGTTTATGTGTAAGTCTATTTTGGTAGTAATTTTTTTAGCTAATAAATAAATATCTTCATGATTATTTATACTTGATCCTAAGGCTAAAGTAAGATGAAAATTGCTATTAATCTTAGCATTATGAAAAGATTCTAATATATTTTTAATTATCGGTGTTTGATTTGAAGAACCAAAAGAAATAAGAATATCTTTTATCTCATTTGAATTCCTTTTACCTATAGCTTGATTACGTAATTCTCCATACCTACTATGTAACAAAGCATACTTTGGTCCTATCAATAACTGAGCATCATTTAAATTAATGTTAGCATAATCTGCATTTAGTCTTCCTGCATTATGATCAATAATATAATCAACGCTATGATTTCTATTTGCTAAATCATCGATTGCTATTATTTTTAATGTTTGAGTACGACAGCACTCTTCCCACCTTTCATCAATCCCGTAATGATCAACAAATAAGTATTGACAGCTGTTATTAGCAAGTATTTCGTTTGTATATTCTGCATCTTCAGAATAGCTTGATCCCAACCAACTCATATATAGATCATCTATATGATTAATCTGATTAATATCACCAGCATCAATTTCAATCAGTGCAAAATCATTTCCCTCTATTAAGTGATTGTAATTTCCATTATGTTTTTTGGATATGAAGATACAGTCATGTCCTTGTAATCTCAAAAATTTTGCTATATTGAGGCATCTCATTAAATGACCAGCCCCAATCTTGATTGAGGAGTCAACTCTAAAGGCAATTTTTTCTAATTTACTCAAAAAAATAATACGTTTATTAGTTTTTACACTATAACTTGTTTTAACAATTTAATAACTGTATTTTGATCATCCTCAGACATTGAGGGGTGAATAGGTATACTAAGTGCTTCTTTAAAATAATTTTCAGCTTCAGGACAATACCCCTTCTTAAAGCCAAGATCTTGATAAACTGGTTGTCTGTAAACTGGGATGTAATGAAGATTAACCATGATTCCTAAATCAATAAGCTCATCATGGATTTGTCTTTGAGTCTTAGAAATTTTATCTAACATTAAACGAATAATATATAAATGGAAACTTTAATAAGAATTAGGAGAGGTTGAGGGAAGTTTAATAGGAATATCAATTAATGTTTCATCATATTTTTTTGCAATCTTATGCCTTTTGCTAATAAAGCTCTTCAATTTCTTAAGTTGATTGATCCCTAAGGCAGCTGCTATATCAGTCATTCTATAGTTGTACCCCATTGTGATTTGCTGATAGTTCCATAGCTCATCTTTAGGCATACTTATCATATCTTGTTGGGTGCTAGATATACCATGACTCCTATGCATCTTTAAAAGCCTATCTAATTCTGCATTATTAGTTAAAGCCATGCCTCCTTCTCCAGTAGTAATAATTTTTACTGGGTGGAAACTAAAAATTGTAATATCACTATAATCACAGCACCCAACATGCCTGTTTTTATATTGAGCACCAATACTATGCGAAGCATCTTCAACAGTCTTAAAGTGATATATTTTGCTTAACTCATTTATTCTTTCCATATCAGGGGATTGTCCAGCTAAATGAACTGGTATTATGATTTTAGGAAGAGCATTATTATTTTTAGCTTCAATAAGCTTTGCTTCTAAAAGATTAACGTCTATATTGTATGTATCTTTATCAATATCAATAAAATCAACCTTTGCACCACAATATAATGCTGCATTAGAAGTAGCAACAAAAGTATTTGGTGATGTCCAGACCCGATCACCTTCTTTTAAACCCAGTGCCATACAGGCAATGTGAAGAGCAGATGTGGCGCTATTTGTAGCAGTTGCATAGTCAACACCAACATAATTTGCAACAGCATTCTCAAACTCAGGCACCTTAGGTCCTTGAGTAAGCCAATCAGATTTAAGGACTTCTATTACGCTCTTGATATCCTCATCATCTATGGTTTGTCTACCATATTTTATAATTTTCATAAAAGCTGATGTTTAGATGTTATTTTATGCGGAAACTGTCCGACTTGATGCGCTCTCTCCATTTCTATAAGATTTATTTCTTCTAAAATCTCAAAATTTTCTTTATATTTTATGGGTTTGCTTGAAATATTCCTATAATTCTCTGTTTTAAGCCATTTTGAATCTGCATCAATGGTGATTAATTTTAATTCTATTTTGTCCTTCGTTGCCTCAAGCAGCTCTTGATACGGGTTAGAGTAATCTTTCTTGACGATCTTCTTGTCTTCAGAATAAAAATGACCATATCCCCTAGGAGTTTGTAAATAATCACAGCCAACTAACTTAGCTTTTGCAAACCCCATATATATGGCCATGCCAATAGCAGCGTATAATCCACCAGCCATAAAACTAAAACACCCTGTAGCATCAATGAAAGTAGGATCAGGAATTTTCTTACCAAAATGATGTAAAAAATACGTATTCTTAGTTGGTGCCCCTAAATAATTCGTCACACTTGTAAATAAATTTATATTTTTAAATCTCTTAATATTTTTTCTAAATAGATTCCCGATTATATTTTCAGCAAATTTTTGATCATATGGATTCTTAAAGTATTTATAAAATAAAAAAGATTCTGGTAAAACATATGCACAAGTCTTTAAGTTTTTGAAGTCTTTATGTAAAACCATCAAATTAATACTGATTGAATGCAAATCTTGGAAATCGTTTAGATGAATATATTTAATTGATGCGCCATTACCGAAAATATAACAAGTCTTATCTTTATACAGGTTAAGAAATTTGTAGTTCTTCTTTAAAAGAGTTTTATATATTGGATCAAGTATCATTATATTAATTAGGATCAACTAAAGATTTAATTATCTTTATTGCTTAAAGAATTTTTATCTAATAAATCTTTATAGTCTCCTATATTAGTTATTCTTCCATCTTTTATTTCATAGATTTGATCACACTCTTTGAGTGTTGATATTCTATGTGCAACTAAGATCATGGTTAGGTCATCACTTAAATTGTAGATTGTGTTCATCACCTCATTTTCGGTTTGTTCATCTAAAGAGCTTGTTGCCTCATCAAAAATTACCAATCCAGCTTTTTTATACAAAGCACGAGCAATGCCAATTCTTTGTCTCTGCCCACCACTTAACTTAATTCCGCGCTCTCCAACAATTAGATTGAGGCCATCCTGTCTTTCATCTAGAAATTTTGAAATTAAAGATTGGTCAGCTACTTTCTGTACAAGATTATAATCAATCTTATCTTCCTCTAATCCAAAAGCTATATTTTCAGCAATAGTCGCATCTGCAAGAAATATATTTTGTGGAACATGGGAAACCAAAGCATGCAATCTTTGAACGTTGTTAGGATTCACTTCCTCATTATCAATAGTTATTGAGCCATTTGTTGGTATAAGAAGTCCCATTAAAATATCTAAGAAAGTGCTTTTGCCAGCGCCAGTCTCGCCAACCAAACCTATTTTAGTGCCTTTCTTGATTTCAATATCTATAGAATCAAGTACTAACTTGTGATTATTTTTATATTGAAAAGAGATATTTTTTAACTTTATTGAAGTATGAAAATTTAGCGGTTCATGCTCACCAACTTTAACAATATGTTCAGGCATTTCTTGTTTTAGTAAATCTAAGACATCAATAAGTGACTCTCTACTACCAACCACTACTGACCAATTACCATAAATCTGTTGCATTAAAGGCAAAAGTCTCTGTGCACCTAGGGCTAATACTCCAATTAATGGAAGTGCTCTACTAATGCCGCCTTCAGATCTGAATATCACCACAATAAAAATAGCAATTAGTATCATGCCCAGCGACTCCATTGCATACCTTGGGGCCTGGTTCATAAAGCGATTACTTCCACCAGAACGCATTAACTTAACAATTGAAGTACTATAGATTTTTTTATATACCCATTGGGTTCCATCCAACAATACATCCCTGATTGCTCCAAGACCTTCTTGCAATGACTTCACAACTCTCGTTTGCTGATTGGCTATCACAATGCTATTTTTATTTAGCCTGCTGTTGGTGTAAAAAGCGGTGATGCCATAAGCAAAAGCAAAAATTGCTGCTGATAATAATGCTACAGTAGGATCAATCAATACCAGTGTAGTCATAATTGAAATAAATAAGAATAATGAAGTTATAACAGTGACTATTGAAATTAAGACATTAGTTGCAGCATTTACCTTCTGAGTAATGCCACTTATGATTTCGCTACTACTTCGTGCAATATGAATATCATATGGCTGATATAAGGTTTTCTCATATACATTGATGCTTAATTCAGCACCAGTTGAATTGGATAACAAAATACTGGTTCTAAGAAGAATCAAGCGCATAATACCAGCAACTAATGCTGCGGTAGCAAAAGCTATAGCCAAGGGAATAATAATATCTTGGCTATCAGTGAAGCCAAATGACTTTAGTATTGACCCCACTATCTGTATTTCAAAAACACTATCTGGATCAGTTATCACTGCTATAAATGGGAATATAGCACTCAAACTTATGACTTCTGTGAAAGATGTAATGATGGTGAGTAAAAGCAAAAAGAAAAACTGGCGTTTTCTTTTCTTTTCAAGAAAAGTCCAAAGTTCAAATAATAATTTAAACATGATTAATGTTATGTTACCGAATTATTTTGGTAAAACTTATAAGAGCTTTCACACATCTCTTTCAAGCCTCTATTAGCATGCCAATGAAGCTGCTTATTAGCTCTGTTTGGTGAAGCCACACTCTCACTTATATCGCCTGGTCGCCTAGATAAAACCTTAATTGGGATGTGTATGTTATTAGTTTTTTCAAAAATCTTAACTAACTCTAACACACTGCATCCTTTCCCAGTGCCAAGATTAAAAATAGAGCAGTTTTGATTAATATTAGATAAGGTAAACTCTAAGGCTGATATATGTGCTTCCGATAAATCAGTAATATGGATATAGTCTCTTATACCAGTTCCGTCATTAGTCTCATAATCATCACCATAAATCCCTATATGATCTTTTTGTCCTAAAGCAACTAAATTAATTATCGGCATAATATTATTTGGTTCTTTATTAATAAACTCTCCTAACAAACCAGACTTATGTGCTCCTACAGGATTAAAGTATCGGAGTATGCAAGCACGAAAATCCTGATTGGAATTACAGCAATCCTGAATAATGGATTCAACTTCCATCTTATATTGACCATACGGATTAATTGGGTTTAAGGGATGGCTTTCATCAATTGGTAATGTTTGCGGAGCTCCATATACAGTCGCACTACTACTAAAAACTAAATTAAATATTTTTAATTCTTCCATAGATTGGATTAAATTCTTAGATCCTACAACATTGTTTTCATAATATGAGTCGGGATCGGCTACAGATTCGGAAACAGATTTGAGTCCTGCAAGATGAATTACGGCATCTACATTAAAAATGCTCAATGCATTATGTATTGATCCTTTATCTCTTAAATCACCCTCAATAAATTCTACGTTTGCTCCATAAACCTCTTTGATGGTATCTAAATAATCTATACTTGAATTAGATAAATTATCAAAAATTACTGGGGTATATTCTGAGTTTAGGAAAGAAGAAACTATATTTGATCCAATATAACCAAGTCCACCGGTTAATAAAACATTCATGTCATTTATTTTTATCTATCGCGATTTACGAATAACAAAACCATCCACAAGGCAATAAATAATTGACAACAATAGCCCAAAGAAAGTTCCAAATATACATATCAATGATCTTCTTGGTCTAGATTTTTTTTCAGGGATATATGGTGTATCCAATTGGTATAAAAGATAATCCTGCCTAACGTTTGCTAACATCTGTGTTTCAAGTTGTGACTGTATCAATCTATTAATTGATAATCTGACATCAGCATACTTATTCACTTCAAGTTGTTCATTCAAGAACTCGATTGCTCTCATAGCTTGAGCTATATCTCTATTTCTTTCTAAATTATTTAGTTCATTAATTATTAAATCAGTTAAATAATATGCAAACTCTGGAGATTTGTGCTCGACTGAGATTGTAAGAAGGCCAGTATCAAAATCTAAAAATATATCCACAAGTGATGTAAAGGACTTATGGGCATCTAAAAAAGACATTACAGCTTGATTTCCATTATCATCAGTTGCTTGCCATCCTGACTCTACATCAAATAAGTTAGAATCATAAATAATGTCCTTAGTTTCTTTGTTGTATGCTTTGGTTGCAATGACTCCCTCTAAGACTCCATCAAAATTCATAATATGTCGAAAAAAATCTCTTGATAGAATAGTTTGCTTAGCAATCATAGCTTTGTCAGAAATACTTACCTTACTAATATTTATGCCTGCTAAGGCTGCTAGGCCACTATAAGCTGAACCGGAGCCTGCACTAATTGTATTAGTTCCACCTGAAAGCTCTAAAATACTACTGGACTTAAAATAGTTAGGCAATGATAAAGAATATATCACTGAAAGAATTGCAAATACCCCTGTTATTACTACCACAATACTTTTTCTTTCCCAGACGGTCATAAAGATTTGACTTAGGTCTAGTTCTATAGATTTAGAGGTATTATTCATTTTATCTTCGTTTTCTATACTCATAGTACGTGATTATAAAGTAAAAAATGCATGAGTTTAGCAAATTTTAACTGGTGCCCAGGGCCGGACTTGAACCGGCACGAAGTTGCCTTCGAGGGATTTTAAGTCCCTTGTGTCTACCAATTCCACCACCTGGGCAAAATTTTGGAGGCTGAAGCCGGAATCGAACCGGCGTCCACGGCTTTGCAGGCCGCTGCATAACCACTCTGCCATCCAGCCAAAGTGAGCTATTCTAGCATTAATTTTAATATCTAAGGATAATCATCTAGAGTTTTAATTTACTAATAGCCTTAAGATCTGTCATAGTATCTATATCTAAGCTATCTTCTTTCGTCATTTCATAAAACCCCAAATTATTTGAATAAAATCCTTTATGTTTTATAAAGCTTCTACATGAACTTAGATATATTGCTCCATTAGGAAGGAATGTTTTTGGTAATTCCTGACGAGGCATAAATGGAAAATCTATATTGATTGAAGTGAGGTATCCCTTTTTCAATTCAAAAAAAAGTTTTAAGTATTTGCTATCTATCCCGCTAACAGATATTAAAGAGTCAAAGTTATGTTTTGTAAATTTGTTAAAGGCTTGCTTGATATGATGGGCTTTTCTTAATGGTGATGTTGGTTGAAATAAGGCTATAGTTTCGATATCTATATCCTTAGATAGAATCTTTATAGCGTGCAAAACTGCATCTTCGGTAGGTGAACTATCTCTTGATATATTTTTTGGTCTTTTAATGCAATCTATACCTAGAGCTGTTGCATGATTCAGTGTTTCTTCCGAATCTGAGCTAAGAAAAATTCTATCAAATAGATTTGATGCTCTTACCTCATCAAATGTAATCTGAATAAGAGTCTTTTTATTGATCTTTTTTAAATTTTTTTTTTAATACCTTTTGATCCACCTCGAGCCGGTATTATTGCTAAATTAATCCCTTTTTTCATGATATTTCTTTTCTCAGCTTCCAAGTATTGTCTTTTTTTTCCCATATATGATGAGATCTAAATTTCTCAATTGTATCCCAAAAGTCTTCTTCAGAGATATTTAAATACTCTAAAAAATCTGGAAAAAACTTCTCAGGAAATTCTTGATCATACTTTTTAACTAAATACACAGCTTCTTCTCTAGTAATTTTTTCATTCCTAACTTCTTGAGAAGCATCATAGGAACACCTGCCTAAACCAAATTTAATTAATGTAGTGTAATAATGAAAAGGGTCGATCTTATCATCTATGCTGCTATATTTAGAATAAGTTCCTTCGGTTCTGACAGGGTTAGCTTCGAATCCAGTATTCTCAACCGCATAGTAATAACATTCTTGAGGGTCCCACTTAACATAATAACCTAAATAATGTACCTCAACTCCTGCTGAAATAAGCTCATCTTTGCTTGGTGCAATATATGGAGCAAAATCGTTGATAGTATATTTTTTTTCTTCTAAATATTGACTAAGAGGAATCCCACCAAATAATAGATCTTTTGGGTTCTTAGTTGAAAAAAAATCCATGTTCATTAATGCATTCTTATTTTCTTCTAAAGCATTCCCATATTCCGCTTGGTTTTCTCCGTACATCACTAACCTAACTCCAAATCTTTTAGCCATGGCTGGTCCGATAATTCTTTGCCCAATGATAAAGGGTTGGAAGGGATGTAATAAATTTAAAAATGCATTTCTTGTCATTTCCCTGTGAAGCTTTCCATTTGGTGTGTATAAAATGTTATCCAAGCCCCCTTCATGAACCCAATTCTGATGATTCTTAAATCCAATATTTGTATATAAATGAGGTGCCCACGTAACAGTCAAAGGATTCATCCCATACTTATATTTCAAAAGATGGGCTGTAAAAGCACTATCCTTGCCTCCAGAGCCAGGTATGATCACATCATAGCCACCATCCTTCCGCTTAAATGATTCTAATAACTGAACAAGCTTAGATTCTCTTGCTTCCCAATTAATATCTTTTTCCTTTTCTTCATGAAATCTACAAGCTGAACAAATTGAATCTTTATCAAAGCTAATTACTTTCTTTGTTTCATTTGGATGATTTTTAAATTCTATTGATGAACTAGGTCTTTGATTAGAAATAACGCAATTCTTACAAAATATTACCTCTTTAGGTAATCCTTTTGTTTCTATTTTATTAGTCATATGTTGCAAACCTTTTCAGAAAAATTCTGAATGATCTCTAAGCCAATTGGTCCACTCTTTTCTGGATGAAACTGACATCCATAAATATTCTGTTTCTTCACAACAGAGCAATACTTAAAGTCATAAAAACTAGACTCTGCTAAAACATGTTTACTATTGTCTGGTTTAGCAAAAAAGCTATGTACATGATACAAGCTGGACCCCTCCTCAATTGAATCTAAAATAGTCTCACTCCAAGAATTGTTATTTTGGATTAATATTGGAGACCATGCAATATGAGGGAGTTTTTGTGGCTTAGTAACCGGTAGCTTTTTTACAACACCACTGATTAAATCTAATCCCTGGGATGTTCCAAATTCTTCACTCTTAGAAAAAAGCATTTGCATTCCTAAGCATATACCCAGAATTGGCTTTCCCGATTCTGCAAATTCTTTAATAATATTTATTAAATTTATCTCTTCTAATTTCTTCATCCCATGAGCAAAAGCTCCAACCCCTGGTATTACAAGCCCCTTTGAGGAAGAGATATCTGAGTAATTGGAGGTTAAGACTGTCTGTGCATTAAATCTATCAAATGCATTTGTAATACTTTTTATATTACCTACACCATAATCTAATATAGCTATTGATTGAACGCCTTTATTCATAGTAATTGTTTTATATCCTCAATATCTAAGAGCTCATAATGCAATGTCGACGCCAAAGCTATAGCATCATAGTGAATATCTTCTAATTCTTTAATATGTTCCATATTACCAAATCCACCACAAAATATTATTGGTAATGAAGTTAAATCAGATGCCAGTCTAGCTAGATCTAAATCAAAACCTTTTTTAGTTCCTTCTTTATCAATTGAAGTTAAAAGAATCTCTCCCGCTCCTTGATCTTCAACAATCTTGATCCATTCATCAATTAAGTAATTTGATGGTTCCCGTCCATTATCAAAGTATGCTCTCCATGAATTACCATCCCTTTTAACATCTATTGATGAAACAATACATTGAGAACCGTAGACATATGAAGCTTCTTTTAAAAATTTAGGTGTTCTAATTGCTTGAGTATTAATAGCTACTTTATCTGCTCCTGACTGAAGGGCAAGACTTATATCGTCAATTGTTCTTATACCACCACCAACAACAATAGGAACAAAAATATCGTTAGTCGCTTTAGAGATAATATCTGACAAGCTATTTCTATCATAGTAAGCAGCTACAGCATCCATAAAAATAATTTCATGTATACCGGCTTCATAGTATTTTAAAGCCAAGGCATTTGGGTCACCTATCTTCCTTAGACCTTCAAGATGGATGCCTTTAATGACATGATTATTCTTAACATCGAGTCTGGCAATCAACCTCTTTTTTGGTTTCATTTTGAGTTGTTTATTGTCTTAGTAGACTAAGTATCATTGGTAAAGTCTAATTGAGCTTTTTCATAATCATGGATTTGACCAACGTCTATCCAATATTCATGAATAGGAAAAATATTTACTTTTTTATCATTTTTGACCATCAAATTTATTAGATCAGGCATATCAAGGTACTTATTCTTTTGAAGTTTAACTATCTCATTCATAGTTAATATATAAATACCCGCATTGACTTGGGACTTAAGATATGGTTTTTCTTCCATTCCAATTACAGAATTCTTATTTATTTCAATTACACCAAATGGTACTTGATGTGAATATTCTCTTGAACAAATAGTCATTGCGCTTTTATTTTTCTTATGATTTTCTAAAATGCCCCTAAAATTAACATTTGTCAAAACATCACAATTAATTAAAAGACAATCTTCTTGAAAATCATCTATATTAATTAATGAAAGGCATCCTGCTGTACCAAGTGGTTTTTCTTCGATAATATAATCAATATTAACCCCTAAATTAGAGCCATCTCCTAAGAATTCAATAATTTGTTCAGATAAATAATGAATTGAAATGACGAAGTTTGTGAAGCCATATTTTTGTAAGTTTTCTATAATAATCTGAATAATTGGCTTCTTACCTATTTTTAATAATGGCTTAGGTGTTCTATTGGTCAACTCGCCTAAACGTTTTCCATAGCCACCTGCCATTAGTATAACCTTATTAGACAAAGCAATTGTCTCAGACCAATCTCTAGCTGAATGTACTCTCAGAATTGTATTGTCATCATTCAGAATGGGGATAGCCACTATATCTCTAGTTTCAATCTCATTCTCAATAAACAGTTGATTAGAATCTTTATATAGCTTGATGAAGTCTTTATTTATGATCTTAAGGACGCTAGCTTGAAAATCAACGCCTTTCAATAACCCTCTTCGTAAGTCACCATCAGTGATAGTTCCTAAAGCTTTATTCGAGTTATTGACCACAAATAATATTTTTAAGGGAAGCTCATTAAGCTTCTCAATAGCTTCGTTAACCTTACATGATTCATGTATTAGATTGTCTAAATGATCAACTATCATTAATTAAACCATCCTTCTCTGACGTTACCTTTGATAGACATCTCTTTTCGTAATAGCTTTTGAAGATCCATATCCGTTGAAGCAAGAACTCTTGCAATTTTTTTACCAGCATCTCCAATGCCGTAAGGATTACTGCATTGTCTCACTATTGAACGAAAATCTTTATCATATAAACACTTTTCAATTGCATCTATTATCTCATCTCTATCATAATTAGTATCAATAACATTTTCTGCTCTAAGCCGGTTTAATTGTCTAGTCCCAATATTTACTGTAGGACATTTAAAAACCGGTGTCTCTTTTATTCCAGAAGATGAGTTACCCGCACAACATATCTGTTTTCCTTCATCTTGAGATAATGCAAGAATTCCGTGATAGTTGTATCTTCCTAATGAAGAAACCACTCTTATTCTATCTTTCTGATTGTCTTTAAAGTATTCTTTAATATAATCAATGATACTCTGGCCCCCTGCATCATTATTTGGATAAGTAATAACAACTTGGATATCTTTCTTGAGTTGAGATAATGCATCTAAAGAAGGTTTAAGCTGTTCCTGTGCCAATTTAAATTCTGTGGTGACCGAATGCTGAGTAAAAAGTACTATAGGTTTACCTACATCAAAACTTAATAGATTCTCTATTTCTTGAGGAGATGCAAAATTATTATTCTGTATTAAATCTATCGCGGGGAATCCTACAGTATGAACTCTCCATGATGCTTCACCCATTGCTAAAATTCTATTAGTAGCTTGCTGGTTTGTAGTAAAGTGAATATGAGACAACTTTGTCATTGCATGTCTTACCGAATCATCCAATGCACCACCTTCTGTAATGTCTCCCCCTTCAATATGGGCAGTGGGTATATTCATTTGTGAAGCTGCGATAACTGCTGCAAAACCTTCATATCTATCTGCATATACCAGCATGATGTCAGGTTCTAGTTGCTCTAAAACTTTACAAATTGATACCACCCCAGATCCAATTGCTTGAGAGGTTGCATAAGACTTTACTTCATCTAGAATAATATCGATTTCAGCATGAATCTTAAATCCATCTTCAATAATCTCTTTCTTAGTATTACCAAAATTTGAATCTAGATGTGCTCCAGAAACAATCAATTGATACTCCAAATCAGGATGTTGATCAATCGCCTTTAATACCGGGTATTGAAGCCCATACTCAGCTCTATTTCCAGTAAATACAGCGATTTTCTTCTTAGTCATTATTTTTTGTTTATCAGAATTTTTACAGCCTCCTCAAAGCTGATTTTAGGTTCCCAATTAAATTTAGTTTTTGTTTCATCAATATTTAAAATAATTGTGGATGGAGGACTATTCTCTGTAATTTGATTAACTCTTATATCTTTACCGACACATCTTAGAGTCAATTTTACAACATCATCTATTGATGTACCTAGTCCAGATGCAAGATTATATAGACCGGACGAAAAATTGTCATACAAATTGCCTAAGAAATAATTAACATCATCTATGTATATAAAATCTCTAATAGGCTTGAGGTCATTAATGAGGATAACATCATTATGAATTTGATTAATAATATCAGTAAATATATTTTTTGCTTGCATATTGGGTCCAAAAATATTGCCAGCCCTGAGAACCAATGCTCCATATGATAAAGCTAATTCTTCACATTTTAATTTTGATTCTGTATAAACTGAACTAGGTGTAAGGCTTTCATGTGTACTTCTATTGCCAATCTTTTTATCTCCATAAACTGAAGCAGAAGAAAAATAAACAAAGCTTGATTTAATGGAACTCTCTAATGCTGATCTAAGCCTTGTAACATTAAGATTAATAAATTCCTCACCCATAGAATTAGCTTGTCGAATATCATTTGTTTCAGCAATGTATATAGTGATCTTTGAATCTGGTAAATTTATGAATTTATTATCTAAAAATAGTTCTGAAGTATTATCTGATCTGCTAACACCTTTAAAATTAAAAGATCGTGATTTCAAATAATTACAAAAATTAGAACCTATAAAACCAGAAGATCCTAGAACTAAATAATCATACATGGAAAGAACTTCTTAACTGATATCTGTATATTTTAAGTGAGAATCTTTAGGTATATCTGAAGCAGCAACCTTCCCTAAAATATCCTTGTATTCTACAGCCAATATCTCGCCTGTACCTGGTCGCTTTACCCAAATATTTTCTTTAGTAAACTTTTCACCTTTGTTAATCTCATTTATTGTAACCACGGTAGCAAAAGCAAAATTAATTGTTGGTTGCTCCTCTTCTACTGGGCCCTTAGAACCTCCCCTTTGATTGAAGATAATCTCGGAACCATCAATTAACTCCCTCGCTTGTGTTGGGTCCATCGAACAAACAATATCTGGGCCCTGTCTTTCAAATGTATCAGTAAAATGCCTCTCAAGTATACTGGCCCCTAAAGCCACTGCTCCCAAACAAGCATGATTTGAAAGAGTATGATCTGATAAACCAACGACTGCATTTTCAAAATTATCTATTAATTCAGTCATGGCTCCTAATCTTACTAACTTATTTGGTGTTGGGTAAATATTCGTGGTATGAAGAAGTGCATAATCTAAATTATGTGATTCCATGATATCAACAGCAATTTGAACATCATCTATCTTATTCATGCCTGTGCTCAGAATTACTGGTTTTCCAAAGCTTGAAATATGTTCAATTAATGGATAATTATTGCACTCACCAGAACCAATTTTATAAGCACTCACATCCATTTTTTCAAGTCTATCGGCTGCAGCTCTTGAAAAAGGAGTGCTTATAAATATACAACCCTGATCTTCTACATACTGTTTCAACTCTATTTCATCAATTTCAGATAAAGCGCAATCCTGCATGATCTTATAAATAGACTGATCAGAGTTTCCGGGTATAACTTTATCAGCTGCCATACTCATCTCATCTTCAACTATATGAGTTTGATGTTTAATGACCTCAATACCTGCATCAACTGCAGCATCAACTAATTTTTTTGCTTCATCAAGAGATCCATTATGGTTGATACCAATTTCAGCAACCACTAGGGGTTTGTGGGCATAACCAGCTTTCCTAGACCCTATCAAAATCTCATTCATGATTACATTTTATCATCTAAACTTTTACCTTTTTCTATATGAGAAAAGTTTTCTATCAAATTATTAAATAAATCTATAATATCTTCTTTTGTATATTTTCCCTTAGCCTGCATAATTGATATTTGACTCTTAAAATCTTCTAATTTTGAGGATTCAACTTCTGGAAAACTCTTAATAATACCAACATCTTGAAATCGATCTAATTCAATATCTTCATTATCTAAGTAAAACTCTTCATAATCTTTTTCTCCTGATGTGTCGCTCTTGGAAAATAAGCAGGGCCAAGTTCCTTGATTAATTAATTTTTCTATATCTAAATTTCTTGCTTCTTCTTCAGACTTACATTCATAAGGAGAGAAGCCTTCACTTTCTAAATAATTAACAGCCAATTTATTAAATTTTTGTAAATCTAAACCTGAATCAAGCTTTGGAAAGAATATTTCACAATCTTTTCCCAATAAACAAGATAAAAGACATAAACGACCAGACTCTTCATGTGTAATAAAATATCTTTTAACATCATTTGGTGCTGATATTGGTTGCCTTTTGAATAGCCTGTATCGGAAACTTTCTAATAATGAACCATTTGAAAATGCTACATTTGCAAATCTAGCGCTAGAAATATTGATATCTCCTCTATAATGAGATAGATACAGCTCCATTATTTTTTTAGACGCGCCCATCAAATTAACTGGATTTGTTGCTTTATCTGTAGAAACACAAAAATATTTCTTAGACTTATTTGTAATTGAGTTCAAAATTGTCTTTTCTGTATTTAGAATATTAACTTGTATCATTCGCATTAGAGTAAACACATCCTTTTCACTCCTGACATGTTTCAGTGCAGACAAGTTGAGAACAAAGTCATATTGGCCATCTTCCGATATAAAATCATCATATATGCTTGTTCCAATATCTAAAGCAAAGGTTTTAAATATTGTCGGCTGCTTTATATTTGAACTTCTGATGTCTCTCACTAATTCAGCAAGATTATTCTCACTTAAGTCTACACAATGAATTTTTTTAGGGTTTCTTTTAATAATCTCTTTAGTAACGGCCTGTCCTATAGATCCAGCGGCACCAATCACTAAAAAGGATGCATTTTTAACAATATCATTGAGCAAATTATCGTGATCATTCATATCCTTAAGGAAGAGATCCTCTTTTCTATCCAATATAATTAAATCATTTATCATGTTTTGAATATTGATTATATGATTCTAATGTGTAATCAAGCCCTGTTCTAATTGTGATCAATAAAACTAGAAATAAAATAAAATGAGAGATAAAAATTACTAATGCATAATGAAATGCAAAACCCCAAAGATAGAGTCCAATGCAGGTCATTTGAAGTGTTGTTTTGACCTTGGCTAACCATGACACTTGAGTAGATTGAGGATTTTGATTAATTGAGTTCATCTCCCTTAATCCGCTCACCCAAAACTCGCGTGCTAGTATTAAAGCAATAAATAATGAGATAAATGCGTTATTAATATGTAAAGCTATTACTAAAAACATGAATGTTACTAGAATCTTATCAGCAATAGGATCTAATACCGCTCCCATTTTTGAAGTAAGGTTATATTTTCTTGATAAAGAGCCATCAAGATAATCAGTAATTGATGCAATTATAAACATAAAAAAGCTTGTTAAATATGCTTCAAAAAATACAGCTAATAGGAAAATAATTGGACCTGCAATAATCCTAAATAAAGTAAGGCTTAATATAAGCTGCTTCATAATTTAATTAGTTTAATCCCTCTTTGATTCTTATAGCCAAGCTATGATTTATACCCTTCACAGCCGATAAATCTTCTATATTTGCCTCTTTTATTCTCATTATAGAGCCAAAGTGCTTAAGCAAAAGATTTTTTCGTCTGATACCAATACCCATTATTTGATCTAAGGCTGATTTCTTTGTAGCTTTTGCCTGTGCTCTACGGTTAGCCCTTATAGCAAATCTATGAGCTTCATCTCTTGCCTTTTGTAATAACAAAAAAATCTGTGAATTTTTATCAACTTCTAAAATGCCATTCTTAGATAAGATAGTTTCTGTTGCTCTTATTCTTCCTTGACCTTTAACAATTGCTAACACATGAATATTCTGGGAATACTTTTTGAGAGCTTTATGCCCAAAGTTTAGTTGATGCTTACCACCATCAATAAGAATAATGTCTGGATATTTTCTATTTGATTGAATGCGTTTATCAATCATATATCCCAAGCTCGCAACATCATTACCAGCAAGCTCATTTGGAATATTGTAAATTCTGTAGTTTGATCTTTTAAAGCCATTTTTAGAAAGGCTAATAATTGAGCCCTTTGGGTTGGACCCACTGTGATGGCTAATATCTAATGCCTCAAGAAGAATACTTTTTGATTTAATTCTAAGTAATTTAGCAAGCTCTAAGATTGATTCTTTATAGAAAGCAGATGCTTGCATTTTATTCTGTATGCATTGTTTTGCATTTAGCTTCGCTAAATTACTAAGCCTCCTATTATGTTTATTTATAGTTTTTAAAATAGAAAGACTTTTATTAAAGTAAATCTCTATAGCATCCTTAATGACTTTAAGATTAATTTTTTGAGAAAGAATAAGAATTTTTTTTGGAATCTGATGATCAGAAACATAGAAGTTAAACAAAACAGTCTCTAAAATTTGTTGCTCATTATTAGAATAATCAGTATGAAAAAAATGTGTCTTGGTGGTGCGAACCGAGCCTTCTCTTATACAAAGAATTGAAGCTCCAGTCTTATTGGCAAAATGCTCTATAGCAAAGATATCAAGATCCATGGATTTTGTTTCAGGTTTTAATTGATCTTGGAGCTTTTCTATCGATTCTAATTTTTGCTTTAAACGATCAGCTTCTTCAAATTCTAATTCTCTTGCGTGATCTTTCATTCTCTTAATCAAGATTAATTTTGTTTGGTTTTTTGAATGGCATAAATAATCTTGTGCGCTCTTTATATCAGATAAATAATCTTCTTCACTTATATAGTCAACACAAGGGGCGCTACATTTCTTCATTTGATACTCAATGCATGGTCTTGATCGGTTTGAGAATATAGAATCAGAACAATTTCTAATCTTAAATATCTTTTGTATTGTCTTTATCTCATTTCTAGCAAATGATGAATTTGTATATGGCCCATAATAGTTATGATCAATTGCTTTTTTTGTTCTCTTGAGTGTAATGCTGGGGGCATGGTGATCCATGGAGAAATAAATATATGGATAGGACTTATCATCTCTTAACAAAATATTAAATTTTGGTCTATTTTCTTTAATTAATGACTGTTCTAATAAGAGTGCTTCAGCTTCATTATTGGTACTAAATGTTTCTATATGATCAGTAAGGTTTTTAATTTTCTCAGTTTTTCTATCTTTTATACTATTTGTGAAATAGGAAGAAACTCTTTTTCTTAAATTATTAGCTTTGCCTATATAAATTATTTCTTTTCTATGAAAAAATTTGTAGATACCTGGAGTGCTTGGACAATTAGAAGCAATAACTTTAAGGCTATCAATCAAATGAATTATTGTTTGTTAGTTTGATGATTATCTCTAGCACTAGAGCCTCCATCAAAAACGCATACGAAATATAATTGTTGATTTTTACTTGTGTTATGAACTCTATGAAAGACTCCATCTTGTATATTGACGATATCGCCTTCTTTAACTTCAAATCGATCTGAATCAAGCTCCATCTCTCCTCTACCCTTTACAAAAAAATACACTTCTTCCTGGCTGTTATGAAAATGACCACTTGTACTCTTATTAGGCTCCAGGAGGGTGCTACTTAACACTAGCTTATTACCAAATGAATTATCTTTAACAATATATCTATCATCCTGCTTAGATATAGATCCACCTATATCGTTTATATTAACTTTAATATCTGTTTTTGGCATATAACTTATTTTAACCTTTTTAAGTAAAAATTATGAATCATTAAGATCATTGTAAATTTTTATAAATGCTTCTCCTATATTCGGTGATAAAGTTATGGGTCTTCCAATAACAATGTAATCGGCTCCAAGATTAATGGCCTGTTGGGGAGTCATTACTCTTTTCTGATCGTCTGTAGTATTATTTTTTGGTCTAATGCCTGGGGTAATTTTGATCATATTTGGTAAAACTTGATTTGCTATATCTAATTCGTGAGGTGAGCAAACAATTCCTGAGATATTTGCTTGATCTGCAATATTAAAGAGTTCTAATGCTGCTTCATGAGACTGCTGATTGTAAAGAGATTCTATCTCATCAAAGCTAAGGCTGGTTAGAACACTTACTCCAATAGCTTGTGAATTAATATAATCTGATGCTTCCTTGGCTGACCTAACCATCTCTAAGCCTCCAGACAAATGCACTGTAAACATTTTAATATTTTTGTTCTTAAATGATTTAATGCTGGAGTTCACAGTATTAGGTATATCATGAAATTTTAGGTCTAAAAATATCTCAAACCCTCTTTCAGACACTAGATCTAAAGCATTGTGCCCAAGAGAATTAAATAAAATACTTCCAATTTTTATTAAGCATTTTTTTGGATCAAGTTGTTCAAGTATAAAAGAGGTTGTGTCCGCTTCAACCTCATCTATAGCTACAATAATTGATTTAGCCATCGTTAAAAAAGGTTTTGGATTGCTTAAAATGAATGACTGAAGTCTCCCCCAAGTATCTAATTTCTTTAGTTTTGGGATTAATAAACCTTCTAGGTCTAATAGTTTTTCTAGAAAATACTCCAAAATTTCTAATTTCTATTCTTTCCTCTACTCCAACACTCCTGATGAGGTGTCCTAGTATAAGTTCCACAAAGTCTATCGATGCTGAATTAGACTTCAATACATTCTTATTAATTGCTTTTATTAAGTCCGGTTTGTTAAAAGTCTTAGTAGAATTATTAGTCACTTAACTTGAGAGAAATCCTTTCACGCTCTGAATCAATACCGAATATGATACATGAAAGTTGATCGCCTTTATTATAACTACTTAATGCTTCAGCAGGATCTTCATCTTCAGTAATATCTGATAAATGAATCAATCCATCAATATCTCCTTCCAGTCCAACAAAAACACCAAAGTCCGTAATAGATTTAATGGATCCTTCGACACTATCACCAATATTATATTTATTATCAAATTCAATCCATGGATTTGGTTTAGTCTGTTTAAGACCAAGAGAAATTCTTCTTTTTTCATGGTCTATCTCAAGAACCATGACTTTAATTTTTTCTTCTAACTCAACCACCTTTGACGGGTGGATATTTTTATTTGTCCAATCAAGTTCAGAAAGATGGATTAAGCCTTCTACTCCCTGCTCCAACTCAGCAAAACATCCATAATCGGTTAAATTAGACACAGATGCCTCATAAATGCCACCTACAGAGTATTTACTCTCAATACCTTCCCAAGGGTCATTTTGAATCTGTTTTAGGCCCAATGAAACTCTTAATTTTTCTTTATCAAAACTTAAAACTTTGACCTCTATTTCTTCACCAATCTTAAGAATTTGGCTGGGATTAACAACTCTAGACCAAGATAAGTCTGTGACATGAAGCAGTCCATCTAGACCACCTAAATCAACAAAAGCACCATATTCAGTTAAATTCTTAACTACGCCTTTAACAACTTGACCTTCTTCTAAATTTTTTAATAATTCTACTTTTTCAGCAGAATTTATTTTTTCAATCACAGCTTTTCTAGATAAGACAACATTATTTCTTTTGTAATCAAGTTTAATAACTTTAAATTCTTGAATTGTATTTTCAAGCTCTGGAGCCTCTTTAACTGGTCTTATATCAACTAATGAACCAGGGAGAAACGCTTTTATAACATCTACCTCAACTGCAAACCCTCCCTTCACTCTATTTAAAACTTTTCCAGTTACAAACTCACCAGTTTCCAGGGCTTCTTCAAGGTTTTTCCAGACGCTAATTTTACGTGCCTTCTCTCTAGAAATCCTTGTCTCACCATAACCATCTTCAACAGCTTCTAGAGCAACTTCTATTTCATCACCAATATTAATTTCAACATTACCCTCAACATCTTTGAATTCATCTAAAGGAATCACTCCTTCAGATTTCAATCCCACATGCACAGTAACCCATTCATTATCTACATCTAGAACGACACCGGAAACTATGGTGCCTGGTTGCATCTCAAGAGTATCTAAGCTTTCTTCTAAAAGTACAGCAAAATTTTCTGACATATTTTTTAATTAAATTCCTTTATTACCAAGTGTCTGTAAAACTCTTGATAAAACTTCTTGAGGGCTTAAGAATGATGAATCAATAACGATTGAATCTTTAGCTGGGATTAAAGGAGATAGAAGCCTGCTCGTATCTGCTTTATCCCGATTCTCAATATCCTCAATCAGATCGCGCATATTAACTTCTTGATTAACTTTCTGCAACTCTAAATAGCGCCTTTTTGCTCTAACCTCAGAATTGGCAGTTAAAAAAAATTTAATTCCAGCTTCAGGAAAGACTATGGTCCCCATATCTCTACCATCTGCAATTAAACCCACATCATTAATAAATGATCTTTGAATCTTTATAAGATTATCTCTAGTTTCTCTTTCTTGACTAAATTCTGATGCCAATAATGCAATTTCCTCGCTTCTTAATCTAGCAGTAATATCAGCATCAGACTCATATACTTTGATGGATGCATTTGAATCATCAAATATAAGAAGAGAAAAGTTTTTAAGTGCCTTATTATGATCTTTATATCTCACTAAACAATATGAATAAGCCCTATATAAAAGGCCACTGTCCAAGAGTCTATAACTCATTTTCTTTGCAAGAGATCTAGATAAAAGCCCTTTACCAGATGCAGATGGGCCATCGATTGTAATAATTTTATTATTTAATTTTTTCAAGCCTCAAACCTAAAGTTTTCATAACATCTATGAATTCTGGAAAAGAGGTGGATATGTTATCGCACCTTTCAACAATTAAGCCATTTTTAGATCTGATTGCTGCAACCAAAAAACTCATTGCAATTCTATGATCATCGAATGAGTTAATAAAATTAGGAGAGTCTATAACGGCATTATCACCGCCAATAACAATACCATCACCTAACTCTTCGTAGTGAACATCTAATTTCTTAAAACCATCAATTAGGGCCCTTAATCTATCAGTTTCTTTATGACGTAATTCATTTGCATCTCTAATAACTGTTTCACCCTCAGCAAATAAAGCAGCTACTGAAAGAATTGGTATCTCATCTATGATATTAGGAACCATTGATCCACCTATCTCAATACCAGAAAGTTGTGAGCTTTGTATATTAATATCACCAATTTCTTCATTGCATACAGTTCTTTTGTTTAAAATCATGATATTTGCATTCATCTCCGAAAGAACATCCAATAAACCAATCCTAGATGGGTTTAAGCCAACATTACGAATCGTAATATTAGAATCTCTAGCAATCAATGCTGCTACAATTAAGAATGCAGCTGAAGAAAAATCTCCTGCAACATTATAATCACTGGGTTGTATAGTCTGGTCTTTGGCTAGATAAATGACTTTTTTCTTATCCTGAAAATTTTCTTCTATCTTAATGCCAAAGAAGTTTAGCATTCTTTCTGTATGGTCTCTGGTTTGAATTGGCTCAATTATCATGGTCTCAACATTAGACGTAAGACCTGCTAATAATAGTGCCGACTTGACCTGTGCGCTTGCTACAGGTAGTTCATAATTAAATTCTTTTGATGGATTGGTTTTGTATATCTCTATTGGTAGACAATTGTTATTTGAATTACAAAAAATTCCCATTTGATTTAATGGTTCAATAACCCTTTTCATGGGCCTCTTTGATAGCGAATGATCTCCTATAAAAGTGGCTTTGAGCCCCAATCCACCGACGAAACCCAACAATAGTCTAAGTCCGGTCCCAGAATTACCTAAATCAAGATGAGAAACAGGATTAATAAAGTCTTTTATATTGCCTGTGATTGCAATTTTCTTATTTGAGTTGTTCATAGTTATATCTGCACCGATATTATTTAGTGCTTGCAGGGTAGAAAGAGGATCTTCAGCTTCTAAGAAATTAGATATTGTGATATCTGAATTTAAGAAAGAGCCAATAATGATAGCTCTTTGAGATATAGATTTGTCACCTGGGCACTCTATGTCTCCATCAACACTGGTAATTGGATATGATTTTAGTTTCAAAAATTCTTTTCCGTAAATGATTGTACCTCTTCCAAACTATTTAAAACCTGGTCTGGATGATTATGTATAAGATTGAGAAGTGTACGTAAATTTTTAATAAACTTTTGACCAGAACTATCTAGATTACCTATGTTATCTTTAAAGATATCACTCCACATTTTTGGTGATGATGAGGATAATCTTAAGAACTCGGATAACCCTCCGGCAGCAAAAGATTTAAGATTTTGATCTGTATCTTGAAGAGTCATAACCATGGCATATGCTATAAGATGAGGTAAATGACTTGTTAGTGCAAAATATTCATCATGCTTATTGCCATCAATCTTTAAAATTATGCCTCCAATTGAGGTCCAAATAAATTTAATCTTTTCTATATGATTTTTAGCGGCATTGTTAAAAGAGATAATAATATTCTTGCCATTAAATAATCCAGGCTCAGATTTTTCAATTCCAGAATGATGAGATCCTGCCACTGGGTGAGAAAATATAAAATTATTAGCATCAATCTTATCAAGTGCTTTGAAAATACCTTGTTTAACACTACTTACATCAGTAACAGAAAATTGGCTATTTATTAACTCT
>MDTE01062948.1_pt1 | contig 87914 bp, 83 predicted proteins | sample 811231 | NCBI WGS metagenome assembly MDTE01 (sample SAMN05326651, study PRJNA326480) | marine metagenome | isolation source: seawater | place: Indian Ocean: Red Sea | collected 2010 | reverse complement strand
GCTGGCGAAGAAACAGACCAAATCGAAGTTGGTGCAAGTTATAGCCAAGACTTTGCTGGCGGTAGTATTGAGTTCAATGGAGCATGGTTCCAGGCTACAGAAAATGGTGCTGGTCTAGAAGATCATCAAACCTGGAGTATAGGTGCAACAGTCGCCATTGACTCCATAACTGTAGGCATGGGGCATGCTGATAATGGCGACAGTGGTCGTGCTGAAGGAGCAGATGTTTCTGGAACAACTCTAGGTGCTACATATGAGCAAGGTGCCTGGGGATTTGGTGCGAGTTACAATACTTCCGAGCTAGACGCAGCTGCATCACGTAACCAAGATGCTTGGAGTGTAGGTACAGCATACACTTTTGAGCCTGCAATCAATGGTGCTACTCCTCTTACAGCAGTAGTTGCAGCAGATCTAACATTTTTTGACAGGGACGCTTCAAACAATGGAGCCACTGCAGCAGATGATGGTTGGGTTGCAATATTCTACACAGCAATAGAGTTTTAACTATTAGCTTTAGTTAAAATATTCTAGTATTATCCCGCCTCATTTAAAGTGAGGCGGGATTTTAATTGGTGAACTTAGAATGAAATTTTACTATATAACCCTGCGATTTCTTAATTAGGGAGGGTTCTTATATAGATTTTAGCTATCCTAATCTTGTCGTTCTAAAAAAGTAAGTTTCTTGATATAAATTTCTATTTATCTTTGCATAAATTCATTCGTTTATAGACAATATAATTTATGATAAATAACTTAAATTATTGGCCCCATATGACATAAATTGTATTATGACTAGTTTTAATTTTAAATCTAAAACTATTGCTTTTCTTGATGGTTCATTACCTGATGGAGGAATAAAAACAGATTCTGCAGTCTTTGCGGTGCATGCGGATTCTTTTATGGATTCATCTGACTCTCACTTATCTAAAACTAAACGTATTGACCTAGATGTTGGTGAAAAATTAGTTTTTCTCGTTGAAAATATTTTACTAACACATGAGGCGGATAAAATAATCGAAATTACAGAACTTTTGGGTTATAGAGAAGATGCTCCTGGTATTGTTACGGCTCCAGGTTTAAGACAGAATAAATCCGTTCACTGGTTAGCTGATAAAAGAATAATGAGCACTCTGTATGAAAGGTTAAAGCCTCACCTGCCCGAATATTTGGATGGACAAAAACTCTCCCCTAATCTCAGTCACAGGTTGAATATGTATCGTTATGACAAGGGTGATGTATTTAATCCTCACATTGATGGTGATTGGCCGGGGTTTGGGCTGAGTGCAAATGGGGAAAAGATGGTAAAGTGGGAGGGTTCACGCTCCAAATTGAGCCTTGTATTGTATTTGAACGGGTCCGAAGATGGAGTTCTGGGTGGAGAAACGGCGATCTATGATGAAGGTAAGAAAAAGACTATTATTAAACCGAAAAAAGGAAGAGGATTACTATTCCGGCATGGTCATAATAAAGATACGGTTTTACATGAGGGGATGATTGTAACTGGCTCTATCCCAAAATATGTTGCTAGAATCAATATATTGTATGATGAAAACAAACATTTTTTTATTCGTGACTACTCACATGATTAAATTCTGATTATTGGCAATGTTTAATATATGATTACATTATATTTTCTTCATCTTTCCAAAAACATATGACATTGATATGGAAAAAATTAATAAATTAAATGAAAACCTTTTCTCCTTAAAGTCAATGCTGCAATTTGATCTTCCTATTGTTATAGCTGTGTCTGGTGGCGTAGATAGTATGACATTAGCCTATGCTGCACACACAGAGTTTGGAGATAATATTACGATGGTTCACGCAATTTCTCCGGCTGTTCCACCAAAAGCGACTTCAAGGGTCAAGCTTTATTCAGAAAGATACTCATGGAACCTAACTTGTATAAATGCCGGTGAATTCTCTGATGAAGATTATCGGAAAAACCCTATCGATAGGTGCTTTTATTGTAAAAAAAACTTATATAATACTATTACTATGAAATTTCCTGATCATGTTATCTGCTCGGGTGCAAATCTCGATGATCTAGCAGATTATCGTCCTGGTCTATTGGCTGCCGAAGAATGTAATGTAATCCATCCGTTCGTCGAAGCAGGTCTTTATAAATCTGAAATTCGTGAATTAGCTCTATATTTTGGTTTGGATGAAGTAGCAAGTCTTCCATCTGCACCTTGCCTTTCAAGTAGAATTGAGACGGGAAGAAGAATTGATCCAAATGAATTAACCATGGTTGATAAGATTGAAACCGTATTAAGAGAAATTTATCGACCAAAAACTGTTAGGTGTCGAGTGAGAGAAAATGCTGTGATTATTGAATTTGATAAGGCTACTATGCTTAGATTAGACAAACAGACAAAAAAACACATTCATGGAAGTGTCTTAAGTATCATAAGCTCATATAATTGTGATCGGGTTGTTTCTATAGAAACATATCAGATGGGTAGTGCGTTCGTTCATAAGAAAAATATTTGTTCAACTTAAATATATTGGTCCAATCATTGAGAATTTTACAATCCCTGCCACAGAATGATTTGCTTCTCACTCCAAAGGCAGCAAAAGAAGCAGAATTATCAGGCTATGACATGATTATGACAATGGAGAACCGTCATGAACCTTTCTTGGCTCTTGGAGTGGCAGCTGTCAACACAAAGTCAATTACATTAGGTACAGCAGTTGCTATTGCATTTGCACGTAGTCCGATGGTTGTGGCAAATGTTAGTTGGGATTTGCAGAATGCAAGTCGTGGTAGGTTTGTTTTAGGCTTAGGTCCTCAAATTAAACCACATAATGAACGACGGTTTTCAGTTCCTTGGTCTGCACCCGTCCCAAGGTTGCGAGAGTATGTTGATAGTCTGAGAGCAATTTGGCTTTCTTGGGAGACAGGTCAGGGTCTCGAGTATAGAGGTGAACATTATCATTTTACTCTTATGCCCCAAAACTTTGTGCCGGAGTCAACAAAGCAAAGTCCAATACCAATAACTATTGCTGCAGTTGGTGAGAAATCTCTGCATTTAGCAGGAGAGTCATGTGACGGGGTAAGACTTCACCCATTTTGCACTAGATCGTACGCACAAAATGTAGCCTTACCCATTATTCAGAAAGCTCTATTAAAAAGCCCTAGGTCAAGGGAACAATTTGAAATTACAGGGGGAGGTTTTATTGCAACTGGCATAGATGATGAGGAAGTAGAAAAATCTTTAGAATGGATTCGTGCTAGAATTGCATTTTACGGTTCAACCCCTGCATATTGGCCTGTTTTAAGACATCATGGATTAGAAGACCTCGGTCTGAAGCTAAATAAAATGACTAAATCAGGGCAGTGGAGCTTGATGGCAAACGAGATATCTGACGACGTACTTGAGTTATTCACTGCAATTGGAAAATATAGTGAAATTACCAATGCAATTTCTTATCGTTTCGAAGGAGTTGCTGATGCTATTTATGCAACTACATCGACTGATATACAGTCAAAGATGCCAAGAGATCTTATTGATGATATTAAGAGGATATCTATAAAATTTATAAAATTCTCAGAGAAATGGTAATTACATGTAACTTTATAAGGTATTTCAAGTTATTAATCTTAAGTTTAGGATTTGCATATTGTTTAGATTCTTCATCATAAGGCAAAATTTTATGCGGCATAAAGAATTAATTTGGTTATAGAAAAATGGGTGGGGCAATTCTTCTTGGTCTATTTTTAGGAATGAGACATGCACTAGATGCGGATCATTTAGCAGCTGTCGCATCTCTATCATCGGGATCAAAGAATATAAAAGACGCTGTAAAATTAGGGCTAGCTTGGGGCTTTGGTCATACAGTTACGCTCTGTGTAGTTGGTATAGTGGTTTTAGGTATAGAGGGTGCAGTACCTGATAAGGTCGCCCTTTTACTCGAATTCTGTGTTGGCCTTATGTTGATTTGGCTTGGTATTGATTTGCTTGTTCGTTTCAAAAAGGCAAAAATTCATTTTCACACACATCAACACGCTGATGGCACTGTTCATTTCCATGCTCATTCACATGTTTCTAATTCTGCTAAAAAATCATCAATTCATGAGCATTTTCATATGCGTAGGGCACCATCTCGGGCATTTTTTATAGGTTTGATGCATGGCATGGCAGGGTCTGCTGCTTTACTTGTTGTTGCCGTAGATAATTTTGCTAATTTCTGGTCTGGTCTTGGTTATATATTCTTATTTGGTTGTGGAGCAATGATAGGTATGGCGTTATTAAGCGTAGCTATTGCTATACCTCTCCAAAAAGCTATTTCTAGAGTATCTTGGGCATACAAAACAGTTATATGTAGTATGGCAGCAATATCGATTGCACTTGGTATTTGGGTTGTCTACGATACGATAGTTATAAATCATATATTTAGTATTTAATTATTTACCATTAATTTTATACTTCAACTTCAATTCTTGCTTTTTTATGCTGATTTTGGATAAACTAGTTTAAGATTTAATTAAGATTAGACCCAAAAAAATATATTAACATATAGTGGAGTTTAACCGATGTTATCTAAGATACGAATCAGCCCAAATACAAGTAAAGCTCTTCAATTAATTGCAGATAACATTTTTTGGGTATTTTTAGCTTTGATGATTATATTGGGAACTGCACTATCAAATCCATGGGTTAATGTTGGTCTCACAGCTCGTTAGATTAAAACGCAATATCACCTAGAAAACTATAAATCTCTTATTAAATTCTGGGTGATATGAGCTAGGACGCCTAATTCATTTTAAATTTTGTAATCTTGTTGGCATTCAAGGAAAAACTTAACTCTAAAGGTTTGATCTTTAATGAATAGGGCAGAAAGGCGAAGCAGACACAAATCTGAGCGAACTGAGAGAAGAAATAATGTTTCCCTCGCCGCCGCCGTGAAGCATTTGTCTAATGGTCGTCCAAATCGAGCAAGACAAATATTGAACGGCCAATTAAATAAAACTCCAATGGATGCATCATGTATGCATTATCTAGGTGTGTCGTATTATCAATTAGGCGACTTTGATAAGGCAAATGAAGTTTTAAGAAAAACAGTAGAGATTGCGCCTGAATATGCTGAGGCCCATAACAGTCTTGGTAATTTACTTTTTGAAATTCGCCAAATACCAGAATCTGTTGAGTGTTTTCGTAAAGCAGTATCTCTTAATTCCAACTACGCAAACGCCTATACAAATCTCGGAAATGCTCTAAGACAGTTGGGGGATTTAAGTTCTGCTGAGCATTACTTAACTAGTGCCATAAAAATTGATTCATTAAGTATAAGGCCACAATACATTCTCTCATCAGTTCTAATTGGACTTGGTAGAGCAAGTGAAGCGTTAAAGGTTGTTGATCAATCCTTAAAAATTGATCCTTACTGCCAAAATGCACTCGCAGCAAAAGTTATTGCTTTACAAATGTTGGAAAAATATAGCGAGGCAGAAAAACTTCAATGTTTTGATAACTTTATACATTCTTTGAAGTTAAAAATTCCTAGTAGTTTTAATACAGAATCAGAATTTAATTCGGATCTTTGTAAGGCTATACTTTCTGAACCATCTCTTACATGGGAGCCGCTTAATCGCGTTACACGTAATGGTGCGGTTACCCAAAATATGTTGAACAACCCAAATAGAGCAATCAAGCAATTTGAAAAAATATTGAGACAAGGTATTGATCATTTGAAATCTTCTCTAGATTCTGATCCAGATCACCCTTTTTTAAGTCGAATACCAAAAAAATATTCTCTTACTTTTGTGGCCTCAATCTTAAGAGAAGGGGGATGGCATCCATCTCATATTCATGAATCCTCTTGGTTAAGTGGAGTTTATTATGTTGATGTCCCAATTATGCATACAACTAATTTAGTTCCAAAGAATGAATTAATAGACACTTATAAAAATTCAGGTTGGCTCGAGTTTGGTATCCCTGATTATAGTTTACCCGAGGGATTTTCACCTATCACACGCTCATTTCCACCTGAAATAGGGGTTGCAAGGTGTTTTCCATCATATTTTTTCCATAATACTGTTCCTTTTACTGGATTAGGTGACAGAATAGGTATTGCATTTGATGTTTATGTGGAAGATAGTTAGATTATTCTATTGAAACTAAGATACTCTGGAGTTATTGTAGAAATTAAGAAGTCATCCGGGGAAAATGGAATATTGTTTGTTATTACGTATTAAAATAATAAAATAATTTATAAATTATTTTATTGCGTAATGCCAACACATGGTATTTAAGGGCCTAATATTTTAGTATAATAATTATATGTCTAAAGTTTTGGACATCAAAAATAGCATTAGGGAGGCTATGTAAAATGCGAGTTAGCCGTCGAAATTTTGTAAAAGGTGCTGCAGTTGGTGCAGCCGGTGTAGCTGCTGCTTTTCCGCAGCTATATATTAAGGATCATGGACAAGCTTGGGGTGCGAAGCCTTGGATTTATAAAGACGGTAACGTCAAGGTTGGTCTTTTATGGTCTCAAACTGGAAATCTATCGGTAGTTGAGAACGACTCAACCCAAGTATCACTTTTTGCTATAGACAAATTAAATGCAGAGGGTGGTATAGCTGGAAAACAGATTGAACCTGTAGTAGTTGATGCAAAATCAGACATCAAAGTTTATTATGAAAAAATGACCCAACTTATCCTTAGAGATCGAGTGGCAACTGTTCATGGCAGTTATACATCTGCAAGCCGTCGAGCTGTTATGCCAATCATAATGAAGTGGAACCATCTCTATTATTATCCCACTTGTTATGAGGGTCGTGAGTGTATGCAAAATATTATTAATACCGGACCTTTAGCTAATCAGCACTCTTATGACTTAGTGCCTTACATGGTTAAAAACTTTGGCCCAAAAGTATATCTTGTCGGGTCAAACTACATATGGCCAAAAGAGTCTAATAAGAACGTTAAGGTATGGCTAGAAAGAGCTGGCGGTGAAGTAGTTGGTGAAGATTATGTTCCGCTTGGGGGTTCAGAATTCTCCCCAGTATTTAATAAGATTCGTCAGCAAGAACCAGATTGGATCATGTCAACTGTGGTCGGTGACTCTGATATTGCTTTACACAGGCAATTTCTCCAAGAAGGTTTCAAGTCAGATAAGATGCCTATAGCAGCGCTTACTACTGGTGAAATCGAAACAGCTGCGATGGGTCACGAAGCTGGAGCAGGGCATTTCCTTTCCGCACCATACTTCCAGGATCTTAAAAACCCAACAAATGAGTGGTTTGTTGATGCTTACCTCTCAAGTCAATATGGTGGTGGTGGTGTAACTCACTACAATATGGAAGAAACTTATTTGGGAATACTTATCTGGAAGAAGGGTGTTGAACGTGCTCTTGAGGAAGCAGGCGGTGACTGGGAAGCTATTACTCCACGTATGATCCGTGATGTTTCTGGAAACTGGAACGGACAGGGCCCAGTTGGTCTTAGCGATGAGGAATCTCCAGAGGGTAAGGTTTGGATTGATCCTGACAACTTCAATATTTGGCTCAAGCCAAAAATCGGTCAGTGTGGATCAAACGGACAGTTCACTATTGTAAAGGAAGCTCCCGAGCATGTTGGACCTGATCCGTTTGCTATCTATCCAGAGCGTGGCGTATGTAAGGCTGATGGTCTTCACAAGCCAGATGGGACAATTCAAAAGGACGTCCTGTAGTAATATGATTTAATTATTGGGCGGAGGCTTAATATACTTCGCCCAATAGTTTATCCCACTGATCATTATGACTGTATCTTTAGTTCACTTCCATTTGCTGAAGATCTACCGTCATAAATTTTAAACATTGCAGGCTATATTATTATAGCGTTACGAAATATGATGAGGCGTAAGGTATGAGTGTCCATGACTTTTGGACTCCGTTCGCACTAGAACCATTTATAAGTGCTCTGATTATTGGGCTGAGCCTAGCAAGCATATGGTTAGTTGCTGCATTGGGCTTAACTATTATCTATGGAACTATGGGTGTAATTAACATGGCCCATGGCGAGTTTATAATGCTTGGTGCTTATATTACATGGGTATTGCAGTATTTCTTAGGTTTCCCGTGGTTACTTTGCTTGCCAATCTCTTTCGTTATCGTTGCATTTATAGGGTGGTTAGTGGAGAGGGGTCTTATTCGGCACCTGTATGATAGACCCTTAGATACTTTGTTGGCCACTTGGGGAGTATCACTAGTATTTATCCAGAGCATAAGGCTCATATTTGGTGGAGAGCCTCAATATATCGATACCCCAGAGTTTTTATCAAATGTTGTCCAAATAGGTTTTTTGAATATTCCTTCAATGAGAATATTTATATTTGGTATGGCTCTAGTCTTGGTGGGTCTTACTTGGGCACTGCTCTATAAATCAAACTTTGGCATTCAGGTTCGTTCCGTAATGCAAAACCCACAAATGGCCGCCTCTTTTGGAATAAATTCAAGCCGGGTTTATGGGTTAACATTTGCCTATGGTGCAGGTTTAGCAGGCATTTCTGGGTCAATGTTTTCTGGGCTGAAAACGATTTTCCCTGATATGGGGCTTGGCTATGTTGTGGAGGCATTCCTTGTTGTTGTCACTGGGGGTGGCGAGTTGTTTGGTAGTCTGGCTACAGCTGGTATAATGGGAGAAATGTTCTCCGTCTTTTCTTACTTTACAAATGATACATTTGCGCGGTTTGTGCTCTTCGTTCTAATTGTCATATTCTTGAGGTTCCGACCACAAGGTATCTTTACACCTAGTATGGCAAGACGTTAATAATTGGGAGTGTGGGGAAAAAACGTGCATAAAACAAACCTATACCACGATAAACGGGCACAATGGGCAGTATATGCAATATTTTTTGGAGTATTGGCCCTTTTACCTGTTTGGATGGGCGATGATCCTTTTACTCTAAATCAGTATGCTCGGTATGGTGTGTTTGGAATTTTGGCTCTTTCTGTAAGCTTGGTTTGGGGTTTTGGTGGTATATTAAGCTTAGGGCAGGGTATAGCTTTTGGAATGGCAGCATATGGAATGGCTGCAACAATGCAGATGCAATACCAAGATCCTGTAAACGATCCTATTCCAAGCTTTATGCTTACAAATGAATTAACTGCACTACCAACCGTTTGGGAACCATTTTGGAATACGTCTGTAGGTTTAATTTTATCTATGGGTATTCCTGTACTGTTTTTTACAATATTCGGAATCTTGATTTTTCAAGCTAGGTTAGCGGGTGCTTTTGTAGCCATTATGACTCTTGCTATGCTTGGGGCATGGTACAATATGGCCTATGACATGCAACCCTTCACTGCTGGATTTAATGGAATATCTCCACCAAGTGCTTTTAAGGCTTTTGGAGTTGAGGTAGATCCTTATAGCAGTATGATTTATTGGGTTTCGCTAGGAGTTCTTGCTGCCTTGACAGTATCAACAAAACTTTTATTGCAGAGTAAGTTTGGAACAATTATACAAGCCATACGTGACGATGCTGAGAGAGCAAGGTTTCTTGGCTATAATGTAGCTTTTTACCAGGTAGTTGTATTTGCACTGGGTGGTTTAATAGCGGCACTAGGAGGTATGGTTTGGGTAATTATTGTTCAGTACGTGTCTCCGACTGCATTGGAAATATTCTTTAGTATTACAATTGTTATATGGGCTGCTGTTGGTGGGAGAATGTCACTATTTGGTGCTATTTTTGGGGCTATTTTTATAAATGCTGCTCAAAGTTATGTTGGCGATGAGTTCCAGGCTACATGGTTTATAATCTTGGGAACAATATTCATAGTGGTAGTTAGATTTTTACCTAAAGGTCTTGCCGGCTTATTCGAATATGCCATTAGTTTTGTTCCTAATCCTCTACCAGCACCACGAACATCAGTAAACTCTGATATAGCAAAATAGGCACGGGAAAGGAAATAAGACGTGAGTACTATTTTAGAATTACAGGGTGTAACAAAAGCTTACGATCAATATACAGTTGTTGATAATTTTAATTTGCAGGTCACTATGGGTGAACTGAGGTGTCTGTTGGGTCCCAATGGTGCAGGAAAGACAACCACAATGGACCTTATTACTGGGCGTCAAAAGATGACCAGTGGCAAGGTAATTTTTAATGGTCGAAACATTTCGGGAATGACTGAACATAGGATTGTTCAGCAAGGTATAGGTAGAAAATTTCAAATACCAGCTGTATTTAAAGACTTAACGGTAAGAGATAATTTACAAGTAGCTTTCACACGTACAACAAATCCATTTATGAACATGGTTGAGTTTGGAAGAGGTGGAGGTAGGGCACGTTTGCAAGAAGTCGTAGAATTAGTAGGTTTGGAAAAAAGGTTGGATGAATTAGGTGGGAATCTTAGCCATGGAGAAACACAGTGGCTAGAAATAGGTATGGTTTTGACACAAAATCCAAAACTTCTTTTAATGGATGAGCCAACAGCTGGTATGACTGAGCAAGAAACCCAGAAAACTTCAGAGATTTTTAATCGCTTAAAGGGCGAACATACTTTAATTGTGGTTGAGCACGATATGACATTTGTTCGCGAGATTGCTGATATAATCACTTTAATGCACTTAGGTAAAACACTAGCAGAAGGTCCTATGGACGAGGTGGAAAATAATCCAAAAGTAAGGGAAGTTTATTTGGGAACCGAGGGAATTAGTGATGCTGCTTAAATTAGAAGATGTGACATCATTTTATGGTAAAACCCCAATTCTTCAAAATATATCGGTCGGAGTGGAAGATGGTAAGTGTTTGGCTGTATTGGGTCGTAACGGGGTTGGAAAAACTACTTTAATGCGTACAATAATGGGTTTAACAACCCGAATGACTGGTTCAATGTCCATAGCTGGAGAAGATGTAACTCATAAGCAAACACACGAACGCTCTTCAGCTGGTGTCGGGTATATTCCTCAAGGGAGGGGTATATTGCCAAAATTCTCTGTAAGAGAGAATATTTTACTGGGAACTTTTGCCAGATCAGACAGGAAGCGCAGTATTCCCGATATGTGCCTCGAACTTTTTCCTTATTTAGCAGAAAACTTAGATAAGAGAGCGGGTACATTATCCGGTGGGCAACAGCAGCAATTGTCCATAGCAAGGGCTTTGGCAACTGACCCGAAAATTTTACTTTTAGATGAACCAACAGAGGGTATTCAACCTAATATTGTGCAGGAAATTGAAGCAACTATAGAGCGCCTTAACAAAGAAGTTGGTTTGACTCTTATATTAACTGAGCAGCATATCAAAGTTGCTCGAGAGTTGTCCCATGGTTTTGTAATCATGGACAACGGAAGAATTGCTGAAAGTGGGGAGACTAAAGAACTCACAGATGAAATTGTCGATAAATATTTAACACTCTAGAAATCCAAAAAAAACTAATTGCGTAATACAATATATTATCTATTTATAGCTTAAGAAAAAAATATTTAGTGAAGGGAGACTGAATATGATCCGTATCCCCCCAAAAGGGAGTAATGAAAGAGGGCGCCTTATAGCTGAGCATAAGGCTTGTATTGAATCAATGCATGGAGTGCCTGGCTGTACAATTTTACGCTGTGGAACACCAGGCGATACAACTGAGGTTTCAGGTGGGATCCATGAGGATATCGTTTTAAACCGAGTTCTTTTAAGGATGCGAGCACAGCCAGCAAAAGGAAAGTTGTTAGTCATTTGCACGAAGGTAGAAAAAGAATGGCGTATTGGTCGAGCATCAGGAATTAGAGGAGTGCCGCCGGAATTTGTAACTGACAAGGTTTATGACAACGAGCAAGATCCTCAACACGATATCTTCCTTATGCGTCTGGATGAATTTTCTGAAACTGATGGATATCCTGAGCATTTTCACGAAGGTTGGAAGAGAAGAGATGATGGCTGGGCAGCCAGCTAAGATCTAGGCTAAAGGTATTAATCTCATTAACTATATAAATTTACTATGACTGCTAAAAACACTTAAATTGGCAGAAAGAAGTGGGGAAGGGAGACTAAAATGTCTTGGATGAAACTTACGGGTTATGCTGATAAATTTGGAGTGCACCCCGGAGATACTATAAAGTTTTATGTAAATTGTGACGGTCCAGATAAATTTGATGCCCAACTTGTTAAAATGATACATGGGGATACAAATCCACGCGGTCCTGGTGTAATTGAGCATGACCTAGATGCATCATTTAATGGATCTCATAAGGGTATGAAGCAGGTCATCCATAGTGGGTCTTACGGGTTTGTCGAAGATAAACCTCAGTTTAGAGTAAATAGTTTTACTATCCAATGTTGGGTTTGGCCAACAACACCAAAAACTCACCCAAAATATTGGAAGCATGGTGCACAAGGTCTTGTAACAAAATGGCATAATGGAAATGGTTATGGTATTTTTATTAATGAAGAAGGTTGTGCTGAGCTCCGGGTCAACGGTGAAAAATTAACAACTAGTGCCCCGCTTCGTGATCATGCATGGCATTTTCTAGCAGCAACATTTGATGCCAATACAGGAGAGGCTATTCTTTATCATGAGCCACAAGTTGTATACGCATTAGACCCAGAAGTACCACCAGTAAAAGCGACAATAAAAGAAAATATTAAACATGACGGAAGTCCTGTAGTTATTGCTGGGTATACAGGTGAACATAGCAATGATGCTGTTGCAGCTTCTTCTGTTCCTGCAGGTATAGTTATAAGTGGACATTATAACGGAAAGATCGATAGTCCCAGAATCTGTGACAGGGCTCTTAGTAGAGCCGAAATTGAAACAATGAAACTTGGTGCACAACGTGGCCTGACTGAGAGAAGAAACGCTGGGCCAACAGGAGAGCTTTCTAAATGTATAGTTGCCGCATGGGACTTTTCTGATGGTATTAATACAATTGTTGGCAAGGATCATGGACCCTATGTATTTGATGCACAAATTGTAAACTGCCCTACTAGGGCAATGACTGGCCATAATTTCACGGGTCAAAATTTTGATTGGAAACACGCTCCTCAAGAATATGGAGCTATACACTTTCATGATGATGATGTTGATGATGCTCGTTGGCAGGTTAGTTTCGAATGGGAAGTTCCTGAAAACTACGAAAGTGATAGTTACTGTGCAAAACTAACTACACCAGATGGAGATGAAGATTACATTCCTTTTTGGGTGGTTCCAAGAGTTGGTCAGGAGCAAGCTAAGATTGCTGTAATGATTCCGACTATAAGTTATATGGCATATGCTAACGAGCACTTGGCAAATAATGCCGGGGGTGCAGAACTTCTTGTATATCGTGTGCCAATTATGCAGCACCAGAATATGTTTCTTGCAGAGCATAGGGAATATGGTGGATCTATATATGATACTCATACTGATGGTAGCGGGCTTTGCTTGTCATCAAGGCTTAGGCCAATACTGAGTATTAGACCACAATATGATCATTTCTTAATGCAAGCACCTTGGCAATATCCTGCTGATCTACACCTCATCTATTGGCTTAATCAGATGGGTTATAAGTACGATGTTATAACAGATGAAGATGTAAATTATGACGGTCTAGCACGAATAGAGAACTATAATGTAATTATCACTGGATCACATCCAGAGCATAATTCAGGTCCACAACTAGACGCACTTCATGATTATACTCAAAGAGGTGGTCGGCTTATGTATATGGGTGCTGATGCATGGTATTGGGTTCATTCATATCATCCTGCTTATGATGATCTTGGTAGAGGAATTGTAACTGAAATGAGACGATGCGAATCAGGAATCCGCACATGGAGAGCAGATCCTGGTGAGTACTATCATCAAGGAACAGGAGAGCTTGGTGGAATGTGGCGTTACAGAGGGCGATATTTACACTCTGTAGCAGGAACGGGAATGTCATCAGAAGGTTTTGATATTTCCTCCTACTATTCTCGAACACCTGAATCTAATGATCCACGTGTAGCTTGGGCTTTCGAAGGTATAGAATACGACGAGAAATTGGGTAATTTCGGTCTAGTCGGTGGAGGTGCTGCTGGTACAGAGCTTGATATAGTTGATACTATGTTAGGTTCTCCGCCTCATACCCTTGTTGTAGCAACTTCTGCTGGTCGTCATACGGAGGGCTATCTCCTTGTTATGGAAGACTTTGGATTTAACCAACAAGGTCTCGACGGTACTCAACACCCACGCGTCCGGTCAGATATTGCTTACCACGAAACACCTAACGGTGGTGCATGTTTTGCATTTAGTTCAATTGCTTTCTGTGGTTCATTACCTTGGAATAATGGTGATAACAATATTTCTAAATTAGTTGGAAATGTTTTGGATAGATTCTCACAGGACGGGCCATTACCAGACGCTCCTAAAGATTCTATAATACATCGTGGTCGAGCTGACTATGATCCACCAATGAATAAACAACGGAAATAAGCAATACATGGTTTTTAGGGGGTGTGGCACATATAGTGTTACATCCCCTTTATTTTTTATAGTAAATAATCCAATATTAAATAATTGAATTATTTCTGTTTTTGGAGGGCCATATGCCTCTTCATCCAGAACTTGGATATTTTGATGAAGGTTTAAACTTAACTGACCCAAGTCTATATGCTACAGCATTAGACGTTGGAGAACACTCTAGTATCCTGCCGCCTGTTGCTTATAGATCTCGAATATTTGCTGAACTTGAAGATGAGAAATTATGGACAAGAATGTGGTGTTGTATTGGATCAACCCAACAAATAAGTATGGTTGGTGATTTGTTACCCTACACATTAGGTAATCATGGTATTCATGTTCAGAGAGATAAGAACGGTTTTTCTGGTCGTTTTAATTTTGCTCAACATGGAGGATGTCGATTTGTACCTGCACAATGCCAAACAGGAAAAAAAACAAAGTGCTCATACACCTCATGTGGCTATAGCAGGGATAGGGATGTTTTAAAAACATCAGATGTAGATGTTGACACCCCAATTCTTAGACATTTTATTGGAGACATACCGGAGCGAATGTTACCTGTCCAGGTAGAGACTTGGGGAGGTTGTATATTTGTTAATGTAGACCAAAACAGTCATACTATAAATCATCAATTAACTAGTATTGCTCCTGAAATAGGAAAATCCTTGGACAAAACTATTGATAAACATGGGTTTTGGACTCCTTTAGAAGGTAATTGGAAAGTAAGTCTAGGTTGTATTTTTGATGAGATCTGTAGATTTGGAGATTTAACCTTAGATAATACTTTTCAAACTTCAGAGTCACAGGTCATGCATAGGCGAGAAACTCATCATGTCATAGGAAAAGGTAATACAAATAGCTATGAGAACTACATCTTATGGATTTTTCCAAATCTGCTAATAACAAAGCTTGGTCCTTTTATTACCAGAATTATTGTTCAACCTACGGGTCTTGATGAGGGTATGGCAAGGGTTAGATTCAGTGTTATTGATAAAACAATTTGTTTTGGTGATGATGAGATAAAAGAGCATGAAAATATATGGAAAAAGATTATTTCAACTGCAAGTAATGGTTCAAAGTCTAAGCATCAAATATATCAAAAGTGGGGGACACCAAGTAGTCCTGAAACTACTAACGAGAATCTCCCGAAAGGCCCAGAAGGAGCTGGATATTATTTCCAACAATATTTGGTAGATAGGCTCCTGAAAGAGTATACTTACGTATGGAATGCTCCGTTGTATACAGATGCACGACGTTAATGATTAAGGTTAAAATTGATGGTTTTTAGTGTACAGCAAATAAAATATGAATTTTTGGCATATATTAAGGAATTTGGTGGGGAATTTAATGATTACTATGTTGGGGTCTCATCAGACCCAAAAATAGCTCTATTTGAACATCATGGTGTCAATAAGGAGGAAGATCCTTGGCTTTACAAGCAGGCATTAACCTTTCCAGCTGTTCAAACTGTACAGAATTATTTTGTTCAACGATTGGGGACAGATGGGTTGCTGATCAATAATGGAGACGAGGATACTGACTGTGTCTATATCTACAAAAAAAGTTCCAAAACAAAACCGTAGGGATCTTGAGACTACGGCAAAACCAAGAAAAAAACAGACCAAGACTGATTTTTCTGAGAAATTAGAGAGGGGTCGAAAGTTATATATGCTTGGGAATTATTCTGAAGCAATGGAAATTTGGCTTCCTCTTGCTGAAAATGGAGATTGCGAAGCTCAGGCCTGGGTGGGATCCTTATATGCTAATGGTGATGGTGTTGATGTAAATTCAAAAATTGCATTTGAATGGTATTTAAAATCCGCTGAGGGAGGGAACCCTCAAGCACAGGCTAATATCGGTGCTCTTTATGCAATGGGTCAAGGTGTTCAAAAGGATATGGTATATGCAGTAAAGTGGATGAGACGTGCCGCGAGGAATGGTGATCCAAATGCACAATTTAATATGGCTGTTTTTTATGCCAAGGGTGATGGGGTTAAACAGAGTTTAATAAAGGCTGCCGAGTGGTATAGAAAAGGTGCAGAAAATGGACATTATCCTTCTCAAGGACGTTTAGGCCATATGTATTATGTGGGTGAAGGTGTAAAAAAAGACAGAATAGAGGCTTATCTTTGGTTATCACTCGCTGGACAACATGGTATTGGTAGTGCTTTGATAGAGTTGGAGAAAGTCGTTGGGGAGATGTCCTCAGATGAAAAATCTGCCGCTATGCAATTGGTGGATATCTGGCGTTCTCGAGGCAACGATAACAGCTCTCCAAAGGTATTTTCTCCTATCCCTAGCTAGACTGTTAATATTTAGTAGCTTTGATCTTGTCTGCAATTTATGCTACCAACTTGCCCATTTTTATCATTAATTGTTACTAATAGTGAAAATTTTTTAAGAATTTCCCAAGGGCCTTTATCAGTTGGACAAGCAATTTTATGATTAATTTCTCCATGGAGTGAGGACTTGCCATGGCGGCTAGAACGGATACCTGGTGAAAAATAAATTGGAATAATAATTTGGGCCGGTGTTATCTCAATATTCTTTTCCATTTCACCAATTTCCCATCCAGATGGTAAATCGTGTGACCTGTAGTAACTTTTTAATTTAGATATTGAAAGTTGTGCAAGCTCATCTACTGTCAGCTCAAGATCTAATTGAGAGTGTTTTCGTCTTAATTCTTGCTGCGTTTCGTAAAATGCAACAATAGCTACAAATACTATCAAGATTATGCCAAATATAATCCATCTACGTTTTTTTTTCGGTAAAGCAGAAGATTTTGTAAGTTTTTTCAACTATTATTCCAGCTGGTTATTGTCATTATTGATGTTTAAATATTCTATAATAGTTTTTTTAGGAGAACTTAATATGGAAATCTCAAGGTCAGTTCAAGATGAATTAGCTAAAAGAGATGAAATAATTTTAGCATTAGAGATGTTAGTTGTAGATCAAGCTTCAAGACTATTAGCATTTGAGGCTATATTATGTAATTCTGGTAAGATTAACCATGTTTCTGAGGAAGATTTAGTTCGTTACATAGATAAGGAATCCGGTCGCTTCAAAAACTATCTTGAAGGTGAAGGTTTAGTAGGTTTTAAAGATAGAGCTAATAGAGTAGCAAAAGATTTTTTATATAAATCAAAATAGAGTAACTTAATACTTAGAATTGAGAGTAAAATAAATATATTCTTAAGTAATAATTATAAACATAGCTTTTAATTAATTTTGCCGTAGTTAGAGTATGTTTTAATCAAAATAGGGAGAAACTAATAATGCCACAGGGATCAATATCATCCAGTGATGATGCAGTAGGCGTTGCAGTAGTAAACTACCAAGTTCCGGTGGTTGAAACTAAAAATCAAGTCTTAGACAATTGTAAGAGAATTGCAGGTTTTGTTGAAGGAATGAAACGTGGATATCCGGGTCTCGATTTAATCGTATTTCCAGAATATACCACACAGGGTTTCCATCCAACAAAATGGTCAGATCTCACTACAACTTTAACTGGCGATGAAATGCAAATTTTTTCTGAAGCTTGTAAGAAAAACAAAGTCTACGGGATTTTTTCTCTAACTGGAGAGGAGCATCCAGATGGAATGAATCCATATAATACTCTGGTCATGATAAATGACCAAGGTGAGACATCGTTAGTATACCGTAAAATATTTCCTTGGACTCCACAGGAGCCATGGACTGCCGGCCATGAAACTGCCGTTGCTGAAGGCCCAAAAGGCCTAATGGTTGGTGGAACAATATGCTACGATTGTAATATGCCTGAAATTGTTCGTGATACTGTAATGAAGGGTGCTGAGCTTGTGGTTCGAATTCAAGGTTATATGTATCCTTCTAAGGAACAGCAGCGCCAAATTGCACAAGTTCGTGCATGGGAGAATCTAACCTACGTTGCTGTTGCTAATATGGCTGGCCGTGACTTGGTTTACTCATATTTTGGTCATTCAAATATCGTTGACTTTGATGGTAGTGTCCTAGCTGAGTGTGGTACAGGACCAGATGAAGCTACTTATGCAACACTGTCTTTAACCACAATACGTGATGCACGAAGAAACTGGACTGCTGAGAATCACCTTTATAACTTAGTGCACAGAGGATTCACATCTGAGCCTGGTGGGCATGCTAAGAACCCTTTTGGTTTCTATGATAAATGGGTTAATGATCCAGAGGGTGTCCGAGATGATGTTGAAGTTCTGACCCGTGACCATGATAGTCCAGATAAGGCGACTACTCCAAAATTAGCAGCGCCTCCTCGGGCAGCTAAATTGTCACAGTAGTTCAGAAATAATATGGCTAATTTTTCAACCGCTCAGACAATTTATCTGAGCGGTTGATTTTTTTCTTACATATACAAAGCAAGTAAATTAAGAAGAAAATTTAATCTGCGGCTTTATTGTAATCCCAAGTCAACCAGTCTTTCGGGATAATTGTGACAATTGTCCTACCTTCTTCCATAATAGGGGTCGTATAAGCATCTGCATCTTCTTTTCCAAGAGTTTTTGATAACACTGCATGAGTGACTTCACGAATTAATTTTTCATCCTGTGATAGTTCGGCAGTTCCTCGACACATAATTGCCCACGCACCAGCTCCAATACCTTCTTCAATTCTTGGATCTTCATCTATAAGAATCGAACAACGAGGGTCTTTAGCAAGGTTTTTTAGATGTATGCGACCTGCACCTAATGTCATTTGAAACGTTTCGCCGTTCCAGTGATACCAAATAGGAGTTAAGTGAATCATACCGTCAGGCCTATAACTTGCCATTCTAGCCATCCCACGTGCAGAGAGCCTTTCATCAACTTCATTATTAGTAAGTTTATTCTCTTTTGTAGCGGTAGTTTTTGAGCTCATTACAATTCCTTTTTAGTTTGTGAAAATACAAATATTAATTTTCTTTAATATTAGGATTAAGTAATCTACGTAATCTTTTGGATGTTGTGCGTGTATCAACTTTAGAGTGTGGAAACTATGAATATTGATCAAAGTACATTTTCTGCTATAAATTCCATTTGATTATGGAATCCTCCTGATAATAGAATTGAACTCACCTTGTTTTCCTGTGCAGCTTTTTTCCATATATTGAGCCTTTCAGCAACATTTTCTCTAGGCCCTACCAAACTAATTGAATCTACTAATTCGTCTGGTACAAGTTCTTCTGCCTGTGGAATTTTTCCAGTGAGATATAACTTTTGTATATCAATTGCAGCTTGCTCGAAACCCAGAAGTTTAACATAGTCATTGTAAAAATTTTTCCCTACTGCTCCCATTCCGCCAATATATAAGGCTAGCATACTCTTTATTGGCTTACGACAGAGATTGATATCCTTGCCTATAGATACAGGTACTATTGGACAGATCTCAAAATGGGAGAGATTTTTTATATTTTCAGATTTTTCGAAACCCCTGTTAATATTATCACTAAAAACTTCAAATTTTTCAGGAATCATAAAAATAGGAAACATTCCATCAGCTATTTCTGCAGCTAATCTTATCCCTTTTGGTGCAACCGCAGCAGTAAATATTTTTATTTGTCCAGATGGATGTAAAATTGATTTAAGTGGTTTACCTAGACCAGTTGCATTGTCTCCTTTATATGGGAGTTGATAATGTTTGCCTTCATATTCAACTGGTGACTCTCGTGCAAAAATATTTCTAATAATTTCAATATATTCTCGTGTTCTGATTAGTGGACGATAGTACGGTTCACCGTGCCAGCCCTCTACAACTTGAGGGCCAGATGGTCCAAGTCCTAAAATGAAACGATTTTTTGAGAGTATTTGTAAGGTCATAGCAGTCATAGCAGTACAAGCTGGTGTTCTTGCAGGTATTTGCATGATGCCAGTACCAACATTAATCTTTGAAGTTTGTGCAAGTATCCAAGCGGATGGTGTTACAGCGTCGCTTCCGTATGCTTCTGAAAGCCAAACTGAACTATAGCCCATTTCTTCAGCAATGCGAATAGAGTTAATATCAATCTTGTATTCTGAACCTGAATAACCGAGAAAAAGTCCAAGTTTCATAAAATCTTTCCTTAAGTTTAGACTTAAACAATGATTGTCTTTCTTGTAATTTTGATAAGAAACAAAATTCTATTACTATAATATACACCTTTTTATTTCCAGTTATCTATTTAACTTGATTATTTTTGATAATATAATGGTCATTTGCTTAACATATAATTTCTTAAGCCATTATTTTTTCTTTAAGAGATTGTTATATATTCGTATAAATATTTTACCTTACTAATATGTTATTAATGACAAAATAAAATTATTCATATGTCAGTTTTGGATATTCAGATATGTTGGATAATATTTGATATTCCTAATACGATTGGCAAAACAAAGTTTTAGACTCAGGAGAATTGATTATGTCGAATAACGCTGAAGCAGCCCTTTTGGAGCGTGATGCTGCTTATATGATCCACCCTTTGCACAACAAATCAGTTCATTCAACAGGAAAGGTTTGGGTTGGGGGTCAAGGTGCTTTCTTATTTGATGCAAATGGGGACCGCTTTATTGATGGACTTTCTGGCCTTTGGAATAATACAGCTGGAAATGGTCGTTCTGAGCTTATAGAGGCTGGAAGTAATCAATTAGAAGCAATGGCGTTTGCTTCGGGTTACGCTGGTAGCTCCAATGATCAGGCTATAGCACTTGCTGAGAATCTGGCACGAATAACATATCCTAGTATAAATCAATTTTTCTTCACATCAGGTGGTGGCGAGTCTACAGACAGCAATATAAAGATGGCTAGATATTACTGGAAAGTGAAGGGAAAGCCTGAAAAAATCAAGGTTATCTCTCGAGTTGGTGGATATCATGGTGTAACCTTTGCTGCTATGTGTGCAACTGGCCTAAATTATTATTGGCCTATGTTTGAACCACGTATGCCTGGATTTGTTCACATTCCTGGACCATACCCTTATTTCTATGAGGCCCCTGAAGGTTCCGAAAGCCAAGGTATTGCAGCTGCAAATGAATTAGAAAAGGCAATTATTTCTGAAGGACCTGAAACAGTTGCTATGTTTATCGCAGAGCCTGTTCAAGGTGCTGGTGGAGTAATTGTACCACAACATGATTACTTCCGACGCATCAGAGAAATATGTACAAAGTATGAAGTGTTGATGGTTTCTGATGAGGTAATAACTGGTTTCGGTAGAACTGGAAAAATGTTTGGATTGCAACATTGGGATGTAGAGCCAGATATGATCCAATTTGCTAAAGCCATAACCTCGGGATATTTCTCACTTGGTGGAATAGGTATTAACGATGAAATTGCAAATACCATGAATTCAAGCGGAAAACCGTGGATGCATGCATATACTTATTCAGCACATCCAACAGGTTGTGCAATTGCAAATGCTATGATTGGTGTAGTAGAAAAAGATGATTTTCCAAAACAAGCTGAGGAGAAAGGTAAGAGGCTTTTAGTGGGCTTGAAGGATGCTTTATCTCATCATCCTAATGTTGGCGAAGTTAGAGGACTTGGGTTAATGTGTGGTATTGAGTATGTGAAAGATAGAGATACAAAAGAGTTTTTTGACCCAGAGGATGGTATTGGTGCAAAATTAAATAATGAGTGTATTTCTAGAGGATTATTTTCTCGTGTTAGAAATGATGCTTATTTATTAGCTCCACCGATCGTTACAGATAATCAGACTATCGATGAAATTGTTGACATTGTGGCAGCATCTACAAAAGCTGTACTAGGTTAAAGAGTCTCTGTTTAATCTTGAGATGAAAATGAGATAAATCACAGGCAATAGCCCTAAATATAGGAAAGGAGCTAATTGCCTGTGAAAATGATATTTAAGTTTTCAGGAAGTTTTTGATAGGATATCTTCACTAAATGCTTGAATTCGATCTAAAGTTTCGTTTTCTGTCTCAGCAAGAAAATTAAATAGAAGTTTACTAACTCCTAATTCTTTAAGCTTCCCTATATCGTCAAGAATTGCATCAGCACTCCCAGTTAACATCATTCTTTCGCCATCATTAGCTTTAATAGAATCTCCGGTTGCAGCAGTCCAGACAGACCAATACGCTAGCTCGAGAGTATCTGGGTCTCGGGCTTCTAGATCACAAATTGAACGAATAGTTGCAACTGCAGCTCGCCATCGAGGCATAGTATCAAGAGGGTGTTTGGGATTGCACCCTATTGGGAACCAGGCATCACCCCGTTTGGCAGCACGTCTCATTGCAGGTTTACTCTCTCCGCCTATCCAAATAGGAGGATGAGGTGTTTGTATTGGCTTTGGTGAAAAATATATGTTTGAGAATTTTCTATAATTTCCATGAAATTGCGGTTCATCATTGGTCCAAAGTTCTTTGTAGATATCAATATATTCGTCTGTTACTTTTCCACGTTCCTCGAAGGGGGGAGCTTCTACAGCGTCAAATTCCTCTGGCATCCATCCAGCACCGCATCCAAGAATTGTACGTCCACCTGAAAGATGATCAATTGTGGATATAAGTTTTGCTGTTAGCATAGGCTCACGGTATGGAACAACCATTACAGACGTTAAAATTCGGGCTTTTTTTGTTTGTGCAGCGACAGCCGCCATCATTGCGAGAGGCTCAAGGCACATTCCGCCTGCTAGAGTTGAGAAGTTGAGCTTTCCATCAGCCGAATATGGGTAATTATCTCCAATAGACCGAGGTATTATTATATGGTCAGGTATAGCTAGCAAGGAATAGCCACAGTCCTCCCCTTTGCGTGCTATGGCCACGATGGATTCGTTATTTGCAAGTGCTCCACCGTTTGGGATATTAAATCCAAACTCCATTTTTCATTCCTTTTCTAATACTATTTAGAATTAAAGACAAAGATAAATAATTACTATTAGCAGTATATAAATATTATGTAGATTTTTATGGAAACTTAATACGTTTAATGCAATTTTTATAATACAAGAATTCTAGCCTTTTTATATAAATTTTAGAAAGTTTTTCTAAAATACTTGACCAGCATCATTAGGGCTGGTGCTGTTGATAGTTTAGACATTTAATATAATAATTTTAATATAATTAAGAATTATAAGCACTTTAGGGAAAATAGTTTGAATAATAGAAATTTTGAAGACTTTTTTCAACTCGAGTCAATAAGTGGCAGATCTTTGAAAAGACTCTGTTTATCTGCCGCTGAGAAGCGGGATATGTACTGGGGAAAGTCTATAACCTATTCTAGGAAGGTGTTTGTCCCACTAACTAATTACTGTCGCGATGAGTGCGGTTACTGCACTTTTGTAAAGAGACCTGGTGAACCTGGAGCAAAAATAATGTCTCCAGAGGAGGTGATGGATGTTGTAGTTCGTGGGGCTGAACTGGATGCCAAAGAAGTTTTATTTAGTTTGGGTGAAAAACCAGAGTTACGTTATCAGGTAGTTCAAGATCAGCTTAGATACTTAGGTTTTAGCCGTTTGATTGACTATTTATATACCATGTGTGCCCGAGTATTGGAAGAAACGAACCTTTTACCACATATTAATGCGGGCACGATGAATAATGAAGAGATAGAACTTTTGAAACCAGTTAGTGCAAGTATGGGTATGATGCTTGAAAATACATCCCGTCGCTTATTGAAAAAAGGCGAGGCTCATTATAAATGTCCTGATAAGACACCAATACAAAGACTTAGAACTCTAGAGCGTGCTGGGAGAAAGAACGTACCATTTACTACTGGCCTGTTAATTGGTATTGGAGAAACTTGGAAGGAGCGCTTAGAGACTTTAGTGGATATTATCGAAATTCATAGACGTTATGGACATATTCAAGAAGTGATCATCCAGAATTTTAGAGCAAAGCAGGGCACTTTAATGGAGGATTCTCCAGAACCATCCCATGATGATATGTGCCGAACATTAGCTGTAGCACGTTTAATGTTGCCAGCAGAGATTAGTTTACAGGCACCGCCTAACTTATCAGATAATTATCTTGATTACATTGATTGTGGTATTAATGATTGGGGGGGAATTTCCCCATTGACCGCAGATTATATTAATCCAGAGTGTGCATGGCCAAAAATTGATTTGTTAAAAGTGGGGGTGGGGCAGAAAGGTTATAAATTAAATGAAAGACTTACTATTTATAATCGTTTTATAGAGAACTCTGAACGTTATCTTGAACCTAAAACAGCAGAACGTGTAAATTTCCTTGAAGCAAACTACAGTCATTAATCTAGGAGCATATATTGACTATTATTTCTCAATTAAATCATCTTGATAAATCTAATCAAAGCTGGCCTAGGGAGGAAATAAACTTCTCTAAGGCCTTAGAAAATGCCAGTACACCAATAAGAACATTACTTGAAAAACCTCTCACAGATGTTGAATTATCTGAGGAGGATGGTGTAGCTCTTTTTGGTGTAGATGGAAAAGATCTGATTGCTCTACTTTCTGTTGCTGACAAGGTCCGTGAGGATGAGGTGGGTGATAATGTTACTTTTGTAGTGAATAGAAATATAAATTTTACAAATGTTTGTTACATGGGCTGCAAATTTTGTAACTTTGCTAAACGAGCTGAAGCTCCTGATGCTGAAAGTTTGTCCCTTGAGCAAATTACTAATAGAACCCAAGAAGCCTGGCGTAGAGGGGCGACTGAGGTTTGTATCCAGGGCGGCTTACATCCTAAGATCTCAGGAGGATATTACAGAGAAATATTAAATGCGATTAAGAAAGAAATTCCACAAATACATGTTCATGCTTTTTCTCCTTTTGAAATTTGGTATGGAGCAAAAAAAACAGGTATGAGATATAATGAATTTATCTCTGATTTAAAGAATAATGGGCTAGGCTCAATGCCTGGAACAGCTGCTGAGATTTTAGATACTGAAGTACGAAAGATACTAACTCAGGATAAATTGAGCACCCAAAAATGGATCGAGATTATAACAGAGGCACATAATGTAGGGGTACCTTCTACAGCGACTATAATGTATGGTCATATAGATGGACCCAAACAATGGTCAGCTCATATAGATTTAATTAGAAATATTCAAAAATCTACGGGTGGCTTTACAGAATTTGTGCCCTTAGGATTCATTCATAAGGATTCTCGTCTTTATAGAGATGTTCCAGGGGTTCGCCCGGGCCCTACCCTCTACGAAAATCTTAAAATGCACGCGATTTCTCGATTAATGCTTAAGGGTTGGATTAAAAATATTCAAGTTTCTTGGGTAAAGCTAGGCCCTGAATTAGCTCAGGTAATTCTTAATTGTGGAGCAAATGACTTTGGGGGAACTCTAATGAATGAGTCTATATCTCGCTCCGCCGGTGCTGAATGGGGGCAGGAGGTGATGCCAAGGGAGATGACTGGTATAATTCGTGGTGCTGGACGAATTCCTGCCCAGCGTTCTACACTTTACAAAACTATTGCGGTTTATAAAGATCATGATCCGGTAGAGGACAAGCCCTTAGTTACGAGAAAAGGCCCCAGTAAGGCATATCAACTGGCTAGCCGTTCTTGGATAACTTAATGAAAATAAAATGGTTAAATCATATTTAATTATCGCCGGAGGAGTTGGCGGGGCAAAGATCGCTGAGGGTTTTGCCAGTTATTGTAACCCAAAAGATCTTTCAATAATTGGAAATGTTGGAGATGATTGGGAATTCCACGGATTATGGGTTTCCCCTGATATTGATACTTTAACCTATACATTATCTGGCTTGATAGACCGTGAAAGGGGGTGGGGTGTTTCGAATGAAACTTTTCGAGCATTAGGTGTTCTTGAAAAATTTGGACGTGAAACGTGGATGCAGCTAGGAGATCAAGACTTAGGTCTTCATATTTATAGAACTGAACGTCGTAGAAAAGGGGATAGGCCAAGTATTATTGCAAAAGATATTGCGAGAGCTTTGGGAGTTAATGTTGATATTATACTGCCAACAGATCAACCTCTTAATACTATGGTTAAAACTTCCCTTGGTTGGCTACCCTTTCAAGAGTATTTTGTTAAAGAACGCTGTAAACCAACTGTTGAAGAAATATCATTTGAGGGTGCCGACTCTGCAACTATTACTCCTGAGGCTATGGAAGCTATTAGAAGTGCAGATGTGATATGTATAGCCCCGTCTAATCCTATTGTAAGTATTGGCCCTATTTTTGCTATACCAGAAATCCTCAATGCAATTAAGGAGAGAAAAGGACTTTGTATTGCGGTATCTCCACTTATTGGAGGTAAGGCAATAAAAGGGCCAGCAGTAGAAATATTGCAAGCTTTAGGTCATATGCCAGACTCAAGGGGTATTGCTAAATTATATCATGGATTAATTGATGTAATAGTAATTGATGAAAAAGATAAATATTTAACTTCATATATTGAAGATAGTTATTGTGATGTATGGGTTGAGAACACTCTTATGCTAAACCTAGAAGATAAAATAAATTTGACAAAAAAAATTATCCAGAGAGCTGAAAATTATAATTTAGTACGACCCAAATGACTCACGAACTTAACATCATCCTTCCTGTAAGAACGGCAAAAAATGCAAAAAACAGGCTGTCAACACTTCTAAGCAGTCAGCAAAGAAGGGAGCTCTCAACACTTCTTTTTAATCAATCTCTAGATTTCTACCGCTCCCAATGGCCAAAAATTCAATTAACAATCATCACTGACTCATATCAATTCAAAAAAAAGGGAGAAGAAGCAGGAGCATGTGTATTAACTGATCCTGGGAGTGGTCTAAATAATGCTGTTGAATTTGCTACCAGATATAGCTTGCAAAAAGGATTTAGCAGGCAGCTTATAGTACATTCTGATATAGCGATTTTAGATAGGGAGGAAATAGCACAATTAGTCGACTGTAAATTAAGTTGTCCAGGAATCCTAGGTGTTCCCGCTACAGCTGATGGTGGAACAAATGCTTTGTTGGAACAACCTCCTGGTATTATTGAACATTATTATGGAAGGGATAGTTTTGAAAAGCATAAACAGGCTGCATTACGATCTGGTGTTGAATTAGATGTTCTAGAACTTTCAGGGTTGGGTTTGGATTTAGATACAGAGGAAGATATATATAATTATCTTAAAAAGGACCCTAACGGAATGATTGCAAAAAAACTAAATTTTTGGGGGGTAATAAGCCTTGCCAGCTAATTTATACGCAATTCCTGGCATCCCTGACATTAAACCTGGAGATGATCTCGTGGACCTTCTTCTTTCTGGTTTAACCAGAGATAATAAAAAACTAGAAGCAGGAGATATACTTGTCATTGCTCACAAAATAGTATCCAAGGCGGAGAATCGGTTTGTTTCGTACTCAGATGTACAGCCATCTAGAGAAGCAATAAAGTTATCTAAAAAAGTACGTAAAGATCCTCGTAAAGTTGAAATTATTTTGCAAGAAAGTAAACGAGTCATTCGAGCTGTTGAGCGTCAAGACCTAGAGGAAGGCATTTTAATCACTGAGCATAAACTGGGATATATTAGTGCCAATGCTTGCATAGATGAATCTAATATAGATGAGAAAAATACTGCATTACTATTGCCATATGACCCCGATAAATCAGCTCGAAAGATAAGAGATCAACTTGAGAATAGAACCGGTTTACGATCTATTGGTATTATTATTTCTGATACATTTGGTCGAGCCTGGCGTATTGGACAAGTAAATGTAGCGATAGGGCTTGCTGGAGTGCCAGCCACTCACCATCTCTATGGTGTATATGATGCGTTTGGAAATCGTTTACGAGTTACTCAACCAGCATTCGCAGATGAAATTGCTGCTGCATCTGGCCTTTTGATGAAGAAAGGAGGTAAATGTCCAATAATAGTGTTCAAAGGCTTAGATTGGGACCCTATTGATAATTCTGCAGCAGATTTAATTCGACCTGAAGAGGAGGATCTATTTAGATGACTATAGCTATATTAGGTGGAACAGGACCACAAGGAAGAGGATTAGCACTTCGGTTTGCAATGGCAGGTGTTGATGTTTTTATTGGCTCACGGGATGCATCACGTGCTGCTGAAATTTCTTCAGAAATCACAACTCACCTTCCAACAGGGGCTGCAACAATCATTGGAGGTAGTAATCAACATGCAGTAGAGCAGGCAGATGAAATGGTAATCCTTTCTGTTCCATGGGAGGCACATCACCCCACACTTGAAAGCTTGAGAAGTAATCTACGGGGCAAAATTGTATTAGATATTGTTGTGCCTTTGGCTGAGAATAATCCTAAAAAAGTTGTTATGCCTTCTGAAGGTTCAGCAACTGAATCAGCTCAAGCCTTTTTAGGGGATGATATACCTGTTGTTGGAGCTCTTCATAATGTTTCTGCAAAGGTATTACAAGAAATTAAAAAACCAATAAATTGTGATATTCTTATATGTGGGAACAATTTAGACGCTAAAAATAAAGCCACTGAGTTAATTGAAAAGTTAGGTGTAAAAGTATACAATTGTGGACTTGCAGAGAGTGCACGAGCTATTGAAGCCCTAACCCCTATTTTAATAAGACTGAATATCTCAAAGAGCACATCATTTAAGCATGCTGGGATAAAAATATGGGGGGAATAAGAAAAAATTTCCCTCTTATAAGCATCAGAATTTAATATACGTTAATTAAATTTTCTTTGGTTAGTTCGTCTGTTATTTGATCGAGTGCAAGTGTAAACCTACCAAACATATCATCAATTTCATTTTCCGTGATAATTAATGGTGGGGAGAAAGCACAAGTATCGCCGCAGGGTACCTGCCTTATGATAAGCTTATGCGTTTCCTCAGCACAATCTTTTACTCGTTTTGCAACGGATCCCATTGGTTCAAAAAAACGTTTATTTTTTTTGTCAGCAATAAGCTCAACGGCAGCTAGTAAACCTTTCGATCTAACTTGTCCAACAAGTGGGTGTTCCTTAAGCTTAGCTATATGATCATTGAAATGAATTGAGACGTTTTGAATGTGTGTGAGCATATTCCTTCGTTCAAAAAGTTCTATTACCTTGAGTGCAACTGCACAACTAACAGGATGTCCTCCATATGTAGTACCGTGCCCAAAAAACCCTATTTGATCACAACCTTTTTCCATGCCTTGATACATTTGATCATTAATAATTAATGCTGAAAGTGGCTGGTATGCCGAAGTAAGAGACTTTGCTAAGGTCATTGTCGAGGGTTGTATACCCATGGTTTCACAGCCCCACATTTTGCCGGTCCTACCAAAACCGCATATCACTTCATCTGCAAAAAACATAATATCATGTTTATGAAGAATTTCCTGAATTTTTGGGTAGTAATTCTCTGGCGGAATAATAACACCACCAGCACCAGTAATTGGTTCTGCAATGAACCCAGCAATTGTCTCAGGGCGTTCAGCCATGATTACGTTAGCCAACTCTTCAGTTAACCTGTTTGTAAACTCTTCAATACTCTCTCCTGGGTATGCATTATGAAACCAATTTGGTTCTGTAATGTGAACAATATTATTTATTGGAAGATCAAAGGCCTTATGCATGACTGGGATGCCACTGAGACTAGCTGCCCCAATTGTAGCCCCATGGAATCCATTAATTCGTGATATAATTTTTTTCTTTTCTGGCCTACCGATAGAATTATTATAGTAACGAGTGAATTTGATTAAAAAATCATTTGCTTCAGATCCAGACAAAGCAAAATGTACTTTGGCATCATCAATAGGCACAATTTGTGATAACTTTTCAGCTAGATCTATAGCTGGATTAACTGATTTGTAGGCTAAAGTATGATAATATGGGAGTTTATAAAGTTGTTCAACTGCTGCTTCAATTATTTCTTCTTCGCCAAAACCAAATGCCGTACACCACATTCCTGCGGCACCTTCAAGATAAATAGTCCCATTCTCATCATATACATATATGCCCTCCCCACCAGAAATTACTGAAGACCCAAGTTTACGATTAGTTGCAAGGTCGCAATATCCGTGTAACATGTAGCGAGCATCTCTTCCAGCAGCTGAGTTTTCTTGTGGCATATTTACCTCCATTTATATAATTTTAATATATTTCAAAAACTTTCCTGATTATCTGATTTATTCTAATGGAGTAATAAAAAAGTTTTTCTTAACTTTACATCCAAGTAAGATTTTTTGCATTGATATTGTTGAATAATTATTATGGAAAAATTGTAATGTCTTATAAAATTTCAGTCGATACTGGGGGAACGTTCACAGATGTTATAGTTAGTGATGAAAGTGGCAACGAAAACATTGGGAAGGCTTTAACAACTCCTAATAGAATATTTGATGGCATGCGTAATGCTCTCAAATCTGCTGCTTTTGACAGAGATATAAGCTTAGAAGAGTTGTTGTCAGCAGGAAAACTTTTGATCTATGGAACCACAAGAGCTACGAATGCGATAATCACCGAATCTGTTGCAAAAACTGCATTTATTACAACAAAAGGATTCCCAGATACTTTAGTTGTAAAAGAGGGTGGTAAATACAATCCTCATGATTTTTCATCAGATTTCCCTACACCATACATAGCTCGCCACAATACTTTTGAGCTTGAAGAAAGAATAGATTCTTTAGGAAATCAAGTTATCCCATTTAACTATAATCAAGCATTAGATTTGTGTAAGGAGATTAATCGTAGAGGATTCAAGGCTGTTGCGGTATGTTTTTTATGGTCTATTGCAAACTCTGATCATGAAAAAGAGATGGCAAGAATATTATCAGATAATTTGCCAGATTTACCTTATACTTTATCACATGAGTTAATACCTGTCGTTCGTGAATATCGTCGTGCCTCAGCTACAGCCATAGATGCTTCTCTAAAGCCTTTAATGCAAAGTCATCTTTATGATCTTGAAAAAGATCTAAGATGCTCTGGATATAGCGGGGATATCCTTGTTTCTACCATTGCAGGTGGGTGCAGTGACATAAAGTCATTAATAGATAAACCCATTTATACTGTTAATTCGGGTCCAGCAATGGCTCCTATAGCTGGGTTGGAATTTTCTAAGCTTGAAGGATGTGGTGAGGATATAATCGTATGTGATACAGGTGGTACAACTTTTGATGTAGGTCTTGTTCGTGACGGAAATCTAGCGTTTACAAGGGATACCTGGTTAGGTCAACCATACATTGGTCACTTACTTGGTATCTCTTCAGTTGATGTACGATCAGTAGGTGCTGGTGGAGGTTCAATAGCTTGGGTTGATGAAGGTGGGTTAATGCGTATAGGCCCAAATTCTGCAGGTGCACAACCTGGACCTGCGTGTTATGGCCAAGGGGGGACAGATGCAACCGTGTCAGATGCTGCTGCTATTCTTGGATATCTCAATCCTGATTTTTTCTTAGGTGGCCAGATGACTCTTGATGTAAAAGCCGCGGAGAAGTCAATAGAATTAATTGCAAATAAAATTAATTTAAGTAGCCATTTAACTGCTTGGAAGATTTTAACTCTTTCTAGTGACTTAATGATGAAAGCTATCAGTGATATAACAATTAATGAGGGGTTTGATCCGAGGGAAGGTTCAATAGTTGCTGGGGGAGGTGCTGCTGGAATAAATATAATGAATATAGCCAAGGAGTTAGGCTGTCATCGTGTGATAATCCCAAAATTAGCTTCTGCGTTATCAGCTTCCGGAATGCAGTTTGCTGATATTGTTGCTGAAGAGACACTAAGTCTGGTCACAACATCTGAGTCCTTTGATTTCGAAGGTGTTAATAATGTTCTTTGTAAATTGCAGAACAAATTAGAAGCTTTTAAAGCTTCAATGACACTCTATTCAGATGTCCCTTATGAAATCGATTATATTGCAGAAGCACGATACATTGGACAGGTATGGGAATTGGATACTCCTCTACCTAACAAGAGGTTTTTACAACAATCAGATCTTAAAAGTTTTGTAGACAAATTTCATCATGTCCATCAGAGAGTTTTTGAAGTGCGTGATGAAGGAAGCCCAGTTGAAATAATGAGTTGGAAAGCTCGATTGTCTATTAAATTAGACATAGTAAAAAGTTATAATTCAGATGTAACAAAAGCAGAGTTACCGTCTTTCTCACAAAAACGAAATTGTTGGTTTGGAGGCCTAGAGCCAATAAGTACACCTATATATAAGGGGTCAGATATCCCAGTTGGAAGTGTAATTAAGGGGCCTGCAGTTATAGAGGAGCCAACTACGACAATAGTTGTTTATCCAAATATGGTCACAAAAATAAGTATTTCTGGAAACTACATTATTGATATTTTGGAAAAATAATGATGATTGAAAAAATTTCAAACTCTATTGAAGAGTCTAAAATTGATCCATTTATGACCGCTATACTTGCTAATCGTATGGATGGTATTATTCGTGAGATGACAAACACTCTGCTTAGAGCTGCACGTTCAGCAGTAATTAGTTCTGCTCGAGATTTTTCTTGTGCAATATGTACAGCTGATAATCAGCTGTTGGCATCTGCAGAAGGACTTCCTATTCATATTTTTGGATCACATTTGCAAACAAAAACAATGTGTGAATTACATGATGGTGATATCAATGAAGGAGATTGTTTTTTGCATAATGACCCCTATTCAGGAAATACTCATGCTGCGGATCACACATTTCTAGTTCCAGTTTTTTTTGAAGGGGAACATTTTTTTACAGCTGTTGCTAAAGCACATCAGGCTGATATTGGGAATGCGGCACCTACTACTTATATGGCTGCAGCAAAAGACCAATATGAAGAAGGTGCATTGATTTTTCCTGCTGTACGAATCCAGCGAAATTACAAAATGATTGATGATGTTGTGCGTATGTGTAGATCTCGTGTAAGAGTCCCAAGTCAATGGTATGGTGATTTTCTTGCAGGAATAGGTTCTGCAAGGATAGGAGAGAGAAGACTAAAAGAGCTTTGTAAAAAATATGGCAAAGAAACTATTAAACAGTTTATTGATCATTGGTTGGATTATTCAGAAGAGAGAATGTGCCATGCAATACAAAAATTGCCGAAATCAGAACTGTTTAATTCAGGTGCACATGATCCATTTGGAGAACTGTTACCTGATGGAATCCCCCTTAAGGTAACACTCAAAATTGATCCAGAAAAAGCTTTAATTGACCTCGATTTGTTGGATCACCCACCAAATGTTGATTGTGGGTTTAACCAAAGTGAGGCTTGTGCTTCAGCTTCTGTAATAGCGGGAGTTTTCAATTCTATAGACCCAACAGTTCCTCGAAATTCTGGGTCATTTAGAAGAATCATATTACATTTAAAAGATGGTGCGGTAGTAGGTAAACCAAAGTTCCCACACAGTTGCTCTATTGCTACAACTAATATTGCTGACCGACTAATAAATATTACCCAAGCAGCATTTGCTCAATTAGGCGACGGGTGGGGTTTGGCTGAAGGGGGAGTTGGTTTAGGGGCTGGATTTGCTGTTGTGTCAGGAAACGATCATAGAGTTGATGGTAAACCTTATGTTAATCAATTGCATATAGCTTCTAATGGGGGGCCCGCAGGTCCAACATCAGATGGTTGGATTACTTATGCAATCCCAGTAGTTGGGGGTCTAATGTATAGAGATTCTGTAGAGATTGATGAGCTTAAGCACCCCATGCAGTTTCACTATTTACGTCTTGTGACTGGCAGCGGAGGTGCGGGTAAATACCGAGGGGCACCAGGTCAAGAAGTAGCTTATGGACCAATAAAAGAAGATATGAACGCAATATGGCCATGTGATGGGACACATTTTGCACCTCAAGGGGTTCGAGGAGGTAACCGTGGAAAGAAATGTTCACATTTTATTGTAAGATCTGATGGACAAGAGGAAGAACTTCCAAATATGGTTGTTGTGAGGATAAGTAAAGGGGAGTTTATTAGGGGCAATCAGAGTGGAGGAGGAGGCTATGGAGATCCTTTTGAGAGGGACCCAAATAGAGTGCTTAAAGATGTGATAGAGTCTTATGAGACTATAGAGAGAGCAAATAAAATCTACGGTGTTTATTTTCATGGTTCATTAGCAGATAATACATTAACTGTAGATAAAGAGGCTACAAAAGAATTCCGAAAAAAATAATTAAATTGGCTTTGTATAATATCATAACAGGAAACAAGATATGGATGATCGTAAAAGTCCTATATTTCCAGAAATTAGATTGCCGATGGCGGAGAAGGAACCTTTGCCTGGAGTGCTTCGTGTCAGATTGAAACACCCTGATGCACCGGCTATAAGGGAAATCCGTACTGCTGTACGTAATTTACTCAATCGTTCTAAAAGATTTTCGGATTTAGATCCTGGCTCCCGAATTGCAATAACATGCGGGAGTAGGGGGATTAAGGCTAAGCCAGAGGTTGTACGCACTTCAGTTGAATGGATGCATGAGCGTGGATTTAAACCTTTTATAGTTCCCGCAATGGGAAGTCATGGTGGTGGAAGTGCTGAAGCTCAAACTACTTTGCTTAAAGAATTAGGATATACAGAGGAAACAATGGGATGTCCCATAAAAGCAACTATGGAGGTCGTTCAAAAAGGTGTTACCAGCCAGGGCGTACCTGTGTATTTTGATCGTTTTGCAGCTGATGCAGATGCAGTTTTAGTTGTTAACAGAGTTAAACAGCATACCTCTTTTCCTAGAGATATCGAGAGTGGTATTGTCAAAATGGTATCTATAGGTTTAGGAAAAGCTGAGGGTGCACGTTTAGTCCATCGTCTTGGTCCCAAAGGGTATGCAGAAGTTTTGCCAGAGTGGGCACGTATAGCAATTGATAACTCACCTATAGCATATGGAATTGGTATTGTTGAGAACTCAAGGCATGATGCTGTCATCATAGAGGGTGCAGAGCCTGAAGATTTTCACGATGTGGATAGTCGGCTACTAATTAATGCAAAAGAATTACTACCAAAGCTACCTTTTTCGCAAATTGATGTCCTTGTAGTTGAAACATTAGGAAAGAATATCTCAGGTAGTGGCATGGATCCTGCAGTTTCTGGCAGAGCTGAGATACGCGGGCAAGATAATCCTAAGAAACCTTTTGTGCATAAGTTAGTTATATTAGGAGTTACGCCAGAAAGCCATGGAAATGGACTTGGTGTAGGTGCCGCAGACTTTACTACTAAGGCTGTAGTTGATGGTCTAGATCTGTATGCTATGTATTTAAATGCAACGACAGCAACCTCAGTTGAGAAAGTTCGTTTGCCTCCAGCACTTGCTGATGAATCACAAGCAATACGTGCCGCAGTTGCATCTTCTTGGAGATTAGATGGTGAGAATGCTCGTCTTTGTATAATTCGTTCTACGCTTTATCTTGATGAAATACTGATTTCTCCATCATTGGCAGCAGAATTAGGCACGAATGATGAGCTTATATCAGATATTATGGAAATAGAGTTTGATTCTTCTGGTAAATTATTAACAAGGGTATAGATAAACGTTAATTACAAATAGTGATTATGGCACCGTTATAAATAATTACGTTTTTCAAGGGTGATTTAATGAATTTAAAAATATTTATTACATTTCATGTAAAATAATGAAAACTGATCCACTAATTTATATTAATAGTCAATTTATACCTCTTAGTGAGGCGACTATATCTGTATTAGATCAGGGGTTCCTTTTGGGAGATGCTGTTTTTGATGTGGTATCAGCATGGAAAGGAAATATTTTTAAACTGGAAGATCATTTGAGCCGTTTTGAAGATTCAATTCGGGCAACAAGGCTTACTCCATCGCTAGATAGAAATGGATGGCGTGAAGCTATAATTGAAACTGTTAGAAGGAATAACCTTAAGGATGCTAGTATAAGGTTTATTGCAACACGTGGTGTTTCTCAACAGGTTATTGCAGATCCTAGAGAGAATAAACCTACAGAAATAGTTTGGGCAGCTCCTTATATATTCTTAGCTGATGACAATGGTAGGAAAAATGGAATCCGTCTTATGATTAGTCACTTGAGAGGGTTCCCAGCAGATACTCTTGATCCACGTTATAAGTGTGTTAATCGATTACATTTCCAATTGGCTAAAATTGATGCTCTTGAAGCTGGTTATGATGATGTTATCTGGCTAGACCAGAATGGTTATGTTTCTGAAGGGCCAGCTTCTAATATTTTTGTGGTTAAGCAAGGTAAAATATTCACTCCATCCGAAGGGATATTAAGAGGTATTACACGCCAAACGTTTGTTGATTTAGCATCTCAAGAAGGTATAGAACATAGAGAGTGTCAAGTTTCGACATTTGATCTGCATACAGCTGATGAAATATTTACTACAAGTACTGCAGGTGGAGCCCTCCCAATTCGAGAGGTGGGGGGCTGTAAACTTAAATTTGAGGCTCCTGGGCCTATAACAAAAAGATTAGATGAAATGTATTGGAAGCTTCGTGACTCTGCTGAATTCGGAACTCCTGTGTATTAATAAGCGGAATCCAAAATGGATTATAAAATAAATTGCGAAAAACTCTATCAATCACTTCTTGATAAAAAAAAAGAATTATTAACACTTTCAAAACAAACTGAGTCTGAAAGGGGGGTGGTTAGGCTTGATCAGCCAGCAGTTGGTAGGTTATCTAGAATGGATGCAATGCGAGCTCAGGCAATGGCAATTGAAACCGAGAATCGGCGCCAAATATTTATAGAAAAGATAGATTTAGCTTTAATTAGAATTAAACAGAAGACTTACGGTTTATGTGCTTCCTGTGATGGACACATAGAAAAGAAACGGTTAGAAAATGATCCTGCAGTTACTATTTGTTTTAATTGTGCAACTGATAAACAATAAATTTGTAAAATCAACCGACTCGGGCAAGCATTCCACCATCAATAGGAAGATCATGGCCTGTTATAAAACTAGATTTTTCAGAACAGAGCCATACAACCGCTTCAGCAACTTCGTTTGCCTCTCCTATTCTCCCCATAGGAACTGCTGATGCTACGATATCAATTTTATCCTTCCAGTCAGTAATAAGTAATGGTGTGTTTATAGGGCCCGGTGCTACGGAATTTATACGAATTCCTCTAGATGCGTATTCAAGTGCAGTAGCCTTAGTTAATCCTGATACAGCATGTTTTGCGGCTACATAAGCTGACCTTCCAGGATAGGCTCTCAGTCCCCATGTCGAAGATGCATTTACTATAGACCCTGATCCAGATTCAAGAATAGCAGGTATTTCATGCTTCATTGATAGGTATACACCCCGAAAGTCAATATCCATTGTTATGTCTAAGGATTGTGTTTCTTGTTTATGGATTTCAGCAATAGGTGCCACTATGCCTGCACTATTGAAAGCTAATTGCAATTTTCCGAATTTTCCCAATGTAGATTGTATTAGGTCAATAATTTCTTTCTCATCTGTGACGTTGGTTGTGATAAATGATGCTTTTGCGCCTTCTTGGGTCAGGTAATCGGCAGTTTGTTTTAATTTTTCTTCATTAGTATCTGCCAGCATAACTTTTGCCCCTTCATTGGCCATTGCGATGGCTGTTGCTCTTCCGATTCCTGATGCAGCACCTGTAATAAGCCCTACCTTATCTAATAAAATCATTTTACTCTCCGTATGTTCTAAACAATATTCTTTTAATCATGTAACCTACTCTTTACGTTTCATGCATAATCAAACTATGCTATTGCGAAATTATCAAATTGATCAATAAAATTTATGAGGATAGTAATGGCCTTACCAGTCTTAGATCTTGGCAATGACCCTAGACTACGTGGGTGTGTGCATGGGGAAGAGCTAAAGGATGATATATCACATAATATAGATGTTTATTTAACACGATTTAAAAAACTTGGCTTTTCAATAGATAAGATCTTGGCTGAGTCAAAAAAATGGGTTCCCAAATTAAGATCTTTTGATTCTGAGTTCTTTGATGAATTGGAAGGTGTGGCTATTGGGTCGGGATGTGACTTTACAGAAATTGTTATGCTTAATGTTCGTTATGAATTAATTATTTCGATGTTTAAACAGGCTGAAAAACATCAACAATCGGGTGCCGTGGATGGGTGTACTTCATTTGCCATTCTTCCTGAAAAAACAATATCTGGAGATACCCTGCTCGGACAGACCTGGGACTGGATACCGGGAGTGAAAACAATGATTTCCCGAGTAAAGCGGGAGGAAAAAACAAATTTTATTTGCCATGGTGAAATTGGAACAATTGGTGGGATGCAGGGGCTTAATGATGCTGGAATTGGTGTGGTAATTAATGCAATGATGTGCACAGATGACGGAGAGAATTTATATGAGAAACCATTTAGAATAAGGGTTCGAGAAATTCTAAATTCAAAAAATATGCATGAGGCAATACTTGCTGTTTGTGGCACAAAAAGAACTGTATCAATGAATTTTATTATTGGTCATGTCGATGGGGAAGCTATTGATCTTGAGGTGGCACCAAATAAAGAAGGTTATGTTTATCCTACAGAAGGTATATTGACACATTCTAATCATTTTTGTGGATTAGATGTAGACTCAGAGGTGGTCCGTATATGGCCTAACACTATGTATCGTCATGAGAGGCTAAGAAGATTATTTCAACAAAGTCAGCAATTGGATGAACAAACTGCACGATATGCACTAAGTGATCATTTTGGATTTCCTCATTCTATTTGTGCTCATTTGGACACAGATGAACATGAGACAATGCAATTAGAAACCTGTAACGCCATTATTCTTTCACTTAAACATTCGAGGTTAAGTGTTACAGATGGCCAACCTTGTTCAAATAATTTTCAGGAAGTTTCGTTTAATGCATAATTTTCTTTAAAGCCTAATCTTGTGAATTAATAGTTAATTATTGAGGGTAAAGTAAAGATGACATTTCCAAATAAAGACATTCAGGTATGCTTCAATCCTCACTTTGATGCAGTTTCGCTATGGATTGGTTCTTTCGGTGGAGAGAACTCACCTTGCGATATTTCACGGGGAGTATTTGCGGCAAAACGTGGTGTCCCAAGGCTATTAAATCTTTTTAAACGTTACGGTATACAAACAACATGGGGAGTAACGGGGCATTCTGTTGAAAGCTTTCCAAACATTTTCGAAAAAATTGTTGATGATGGTCATGAAATTGGCATTCACGGTTATTCTCATGAGAACCCTCTAGCAATGACAAGTAATCAAGAAGCAGATGTATTAGATAAAACTATTGATGTTATATCAAAATTTACTGGAAAACGACCAGTTGGGCACATGGCTCCATGGTGGGAACTGAGCCCTAATACCATAGCTTTGTTACGTGAGCGTGGTATTAAATATGACAGCAGTCTAATGGAAGATGATTACCACCCATATTGGTTGAGAGATGGAGATAGTTGGACAAAGATTGATTATAGTCAGGATGCGAAGACTTGGATGAAACCCTGGATACCAGGAAAGGAAGTTGAGCTTATTGAACTTCCAGCAAGCTGGTGGCTAGATGATGCCCCTCCTACTATGTTCGTAAAATCATTCCCAAATAGTCATGGGTGGGTGACAGGCCGAAGTTTAGGTGAAATTTGGCAAGATCAATTTGATTGGGTCTATAGAAATCATAGTTATGCGATTTTTTTATGCACTATACATCCAGATAGTGCCGGCAAACCCCATGTTCTTATGATGTTAGAGAGGATAATTGACCATATGATGGCTCATACTGGTGTTCGAATGGTCACTATGGAGGAAATGGCAGATGATTTTTCTAAACGTTGTCCGATAGGTTCGGGTAAAGACCCTATAGACCTATGATATTAATTAATACACATCATGATCAATTGACTCGATCTGTTTTAAAAATTTTCTGTCCAATGGATCAATTTTGCTAACAGAAATTCCTTCTATAACAGACCATAAATGTGAGAGATTATCTGCTAATTCTGTTTTCCCAGTTGGACCCCTAACTAAATACTTACTATTCGCCCAATCTGATATGTTAAATCCAATTATGGATATTACGCGGTTTATTTGTTTTATTTGTTTTAGGCGTTCTAGCCTTTGAGGCTGACTATTTGAATAAGTTATGTATTGTTCAGAGTCAGTGCCAAATTCTGACCAATGATAAGATCCCCCAAGTATCGCACAAAATCCGCACATTATGACCTGACTTCCACTTTAGCATTTGAAATTGAGTAAAGATTAATTGTTAATATAGTTAATACATTAAACTTAACTTAATTCTGAGTCTTCATTTACAGAAGATCAGCTAATTATCTGTTCATCATAACTTTTTTTAATCTTACTTGATATGCGTTTGCAATTAACTAGTATTAATAACTGTTTTAATAGTAACGATCAGTTTGAGAGAGAAAAAATGGACACAAATGGATCTGAGTGTATAACAATAATCGCAAAAGAATTTACTCCAGCTGCAATGGAATACCATCGTCAAAGAATGGCAGAAAAGGGTTTTACAATTGATACACCGATAGTAAAGCATCTTTTTTTTGAAACTGACGGTTTAGGTAAACCTAAAGCATTATTCGAAGGTGAAGTCAGATATTCTGCTACTTTTGTTAAAAACAAAGTGAAATAAAAAATCCCTTTATTCATATATCAGTATTGAAAGCGAAATAGTTTACCTTTAGGTGTTAACCAGTTGCACTAAGAGTTCTTAACTTTTATTCGGTATTTATGAAGTATAGGCTCGGTATATCCATTTAGCTGTTTTCTGCCCTCAAATATTAGATCGTATGCAGCTTGAAGTGCCAAATTATTTTCTAGATCAGCCTTCATTGGGACATATAAGGGGTCAGAAGAGTTTTGTTTATCAACAATTTCTGCCATATGCCTAAGAGTTTCTATAACTTGGTTTTTCGTGCAGATTCCATGATCCAACCAATTTGCAATATGTTGGCTAGATATGCGGAGTGTAGCACGATCCTCCATAAGGCCTATATTATTAATATCAGGAACTTTTGAACAACCAATTCCTTGGTAAATCCAACGAACTACATATCCAAGAATGCTTTGAATATTATTATTTAGTTCTTCCTGTATTTCTTTTTCGGACCATTTTTGTTCAGTTGCAATTGGTATGTCCAATAAATCTTCTAATGAAGAGGATTCTCTGAGTTTGATTTGGTTCTGACGTTCGGTAACATCAACTAGGTGGTAATGGATTGCGTGTATAGTTGCAGCAGTTGGTGATGGAACCCACGCGGTACTTGCACCAGCCTCAGGATGTGAAATTTTATTCTTTAACATATCCCTCATCATATCGGGCATTGCCCACATACCTTTTCCTATTTGTGCTCTTCCTTGTAGGCCACAATCTAAGCCAATATTAACATTACGATTCTCATATGATGATATCCAAGCAGTATTTTTCATTTCGTTTTTGCGGACCATTGGTCCTAGATTGCTAGAGGTATGTATTTCATCCCCAGTCCTGTCTAAAAATCCTGTATTAATAAATACAATTCTCTCAGATGCTTCTCGTATGCATTCTTTAAGATTTAATGAGGTTCGTCTTTCCTCATCCATTATCCCCATTTTTAATGTATTAGTAGATAGGCCTAATATTTTTTCAACACCTAAAAATAGTTTATTCGAGAAAGCTACTTCTTCTGGTCCATGCATCTTCGGTTTTACAATATAAATTGATCCCTTAATACTATTCTTGAAACATGAGTTTCCCTTTAAGTCATGCATGGCTATAAGAGAGGTAATAACAGTATCGAGAATACCCTCTGGAATTTCCTTATTATTTTCAACCAAAATTGCATCTGTTGTCATTAGGTGACCAACATTACGAATTAACATTGTACTTCTTCCGGGTAGTGTTATTTGAGTCCCTGAGGCTGTAAGAAATGAAAGGTCAGGATTTAAGCTGCGAAATATAGTTTTACCTTCTTTTTCAAATGAGACCCTAAGCTCCCCGTTCATTAAACCAAGCCAATTTCTATAAACTGCTACTTTGTCGTGTACATCTACTGCGGTTATAGAATCTTCACAATCCATAATTGTAGTAACTGCGGACTCAAGCTTAATATCATAAATATTGGCATTATCTTGTTTCCCAACTATATGGTTTGGGTCAAACTCAATAATAATATGTAAATTATTATTTTTTAGAAGAATTGATTTAGGTGAATTTATTGAACCATCAAAACCAACCAATTGTTGTGAATTTTTTAGCCTAGTGGTTTTATTATTTGTTAGAGTAACTAATAATTCTCCTTCTTCGATAGAATAGTTTAGTGATTCACTATGACTTCCTTGGTCAAGTGGGATTGCTTTATCAAGAAAATTACGGCACCAAGAAATAACTTTTTCCCCTCGTTCATGGTTATAAGTCTCTAAAGGATCTATCAATTTATCTTGAATTGCATCAGTGCCATAAAGAGCGTCGTAAAGACTACCCCATCGGGCGTTTGCTGCATTTATTGCATATCGGGGGTTTATAAGTGGAACTACAAGTTGTGGGCCAGCTATACTACAAAATTCTTCATCGACATTTTCTGTGGAGGCATTAAATTTATCACCTTCAGGGATGATGTATCCTATATCTTTTAAGAATTCTGTGTAAGCATGCTGGTCATGATCCTCAGAGCTTTTGTTTGAATGCCATTCATTTATTTTAGTCTGGAAAAAAAACCTTTTATCAAGGATTCTTTTATTTTCTGGCATTAATTCTTTTAAAAGGTATCTGAATTCTAACCAAAATTTTTTTTCATCTATACCAGCTATGGGCAATACTTCAGATCTAATAAAATCATAAAGTAAAGGGGAAATCGTCAGGCCATTTCGTTTTACATATTGTTCATTACCTAGCATAGCCTTAATATCCTTATCCTTATATATGTATTATCCCTACTTGTTCTCTATAGTTTATAAGGGCAACACAAAAATTTAATTATTTTCCGGATAAATAATTAAGATTATTAATTTATAACTATTTCTTCAATAAGATGGATTATTACATTACTCTATAGAATTATAAACCCATGCTACGTGATAACTGAATATTTGTGAGGAAACGATGGATGATATCCCCTTTTTAGGTCTTGTAGAAGTAGGTAAAAATATTCAAAGCGGAAAAGTCAGTTCTGTGGAAGTTACACAAACGATACTTGAACGTATAGACAAGCTTGATGATATTTACTCATCCTATGCTCTGGTTATGAAGGAGAGTGCGTTATCAGAGGCAAAAAAAGCAGATGAGGAAATTAAGGCTGGCAAGATTAGGGGTGCTCTTCACGGAGTACCTATAGCAGTAAAAGACCTTTGTGATACAGAAGGTATAATCACATCTTGCGGAATGCCGATGTTTAATAATCGTGTGCCTTCTAGAGATTCGACAGTGGTTGCAAGATTAAGAGGTGCTGGTGCAATAATTGTTGGTAAATTACAAATGACTGAAGGTGCATTAGCCATGCATCATCCTGATATAGTTCCACCTGTAAATCCTTGGGTAAAGAATCGTTGGTCTGGTGCATCTTCAAGCGGTTCAGGCGTGTCTGTGGCTGCAGGTCTAACTTACGGATCATTAGGAAGTGATACAGGTGGCTCAATACGTTTTCCATCTCTTTGTAACGGTATAGTTGGTCTTAAAGGAACTTGGGGTCGCGTAAGTCGTTTTGGTGTATTCCCGCTTTCAGATACTCTGGATCACGTGGGGCCAATGGCACGTAAAGTAGAAGATGTAGCAGCAATGATGGGTGTTATTGCCGGAATCGATGAACAAGATTCAACCACCCTTCCAGACAAGGTACCTAATTACCTTGGAGAGGTTAGTAGTGGTGTTTCAGGCGTAAGAGTTGGTATTGATTACAAATATATTAACAACAATACAGATGACAAAATACTAAATGCGGCTAGGGCCTGTATAGAAGCTCTGAAGAGTGGGGGTGCTGAGATTATAGAAATTGAAATGCCGCAAACTAATAATGCTGTTAAGGGCTGGGTGCCATTATGTGTAGCAGAAGCAATTATTGCACATAAGGATACTTTCCCAGTTCGTTCGGATGAGTATTCTGAGACGCTTAAGGGATTCCTCCAAGCTGGAGAAGATGTTACTGGAGCTGAATATGCACAAGCAACTATTCATCGACGGGAACTATCTGGTGCCATAGATTTGTTACATAAACAAGTTGATTTGATAGTAACGCTGACTTTACCTCAGCCAATACCAACTGTAGAAGAATTTAGTAAAATTGGTGAAGATGCAGAAGCAGTAGAAAGGTTAATTGAATATACTAGTATTGCTGACCTAACTGGAAATCCAACTATATCTCTTCCTGCTGGTTTTGATAATAATGGTGCACCAATTGGTATTCAATTAATGGGTCCTGCATTAGGAGAAAGTCTTCTATGCCGTGCGGGCTATGTATTCCAAAAAGCATATGACTGGTCTGAGTTTAAGCCTGAGCAGAGTGAAATTTAATCACCTAATTTTCGAAGGTTTTTTGTCTGGCAAAGTTCATTTATTTCATGACGTTTAGACTGTGATTGTTGAACAGAAACTGCTTTAAACTTGAAAATCTCATGGGGTCGTGCCTGGCCTACTTTGGAAAATTCTGAACTTGGTACTGTAAACGGAACAATAAATCCACCACCTGTAAGACCTTCGTGCAAGAGGACAACAGGAGTATCGCCGCATAAATTAATACCTCCAACAGGATATCCGATATCAACACAGTTTGATGGATGAGATCCATGTTCAGGGGCTTTATCTATTGCTCGAGAAGAAAAATCTAATGGTGGTCCCTCTAAACGAACTCCCATTCTGTTTGATCTTGGAGAGACAATCCACTCGCTATTAATGAACAATTGATGTCCTTGATCTGAAATCCAATCATCGCATGGGCCAACAACCATCTCAATTTCCCAATATTTTTCTTTAGCTTTTGGAGGGCGTATCAATTCTGGGGTGGTAAATTTCTGAGTTTGAGTTGATGAATGTATATTTATTTCGTCATTGATCTCTAGTTTTCTTCCGTTTATTCCTCCTGCTTGTGCCATTGTATGAGTAGAGCATGACCCAAGAAAAGGTTTAGCAATAATACCTCCAGAAAAAGCTATATAAGTTCTAGCTCCAGATATAGCAGAACCTAGAGCTAATCTCTGGCCAGCAGATGCCTCAAGAGTTTGCCAGCAAGGAATCGATTTTCCATCAAGCGTGGCTTGCATATTCGCACCAGTAAGTGCAAATAATTGATCACTTTCAAAAAGTAAGGTGGGACCTATGAACTGGGCTTCTAGGCCAGGAGCTCCGGGTTTATTTCCAACTAGCAGGTTTGCTAGTCTAAAAGACCAATGGTCAATGGCACCTGAGTGATTGAATCCATATCTGAAAGCACCTTTTAAACCTGGCCAGTCCTGAACTGTGGTTTCCAATCCTGGTTTTATGACTCGAATAGTTCTAGACATTAGAATCTTTCTTGATAATTTAGTGTTTTAACCCAAGCTTTCCAGGCATGTACTGAAAATTTTATATAGTCTGTAGTACGGAAAGAATATTTCCCTTTCTTTAATTCTTGTCTGATGTACTTATATTCATGTGCATCAATTGGAATAAATTTAACTCTATCCCCTGGCTGTAAAAGTGTGACTTGTTTTTTGAAGGGGGGAGAATTTTGAGATGCTTCATAAACAGGAACTGGTGTTCTACCAATAAGGTTATATCCACCTGGAACGCGGAGAGTATGTATCGAAGTAGACATTCCTCCAGTGCATACAGCGTTTTCAGGGGTCCAGAGTCGTGGTGGGTTGTACTTTGGCGAAGTAAGAAGACATCTGGGGTCCAATGGTCTCATAAGGGCACAACCTGGTAGAGCCATGACACTAGCTACCCAATGTTCTGTCCCAGAATGGACTCGGACAAGTTGGTGGCGGTCTTCAAGTCCGTTTATTCGAGCAACAAAGTCTGGGTCAAATTCCCTTTTTTTGACTTTTTGACAGTAGTCTTCAATTGCTGCTTTAGTCCATGGATCAAGATAGCAACAGGGTAGATAAGCCAGCCTGCTCTCAATTTCAATTTCTTCGACTGAACCTAAGCTTAAAAAAAGCTTTTGCAATTCTTTCTTTAAGTCATTATCACTGATGTCAGATGGTTCATATTCTACTAGAAGTGAATTATATGAAGGTGTTGTATCAATTATACCGTGGACTTTTTGATCTCTTATCAAATGCATCAAGCCAAGTGCCATAAAATTGAGTTCAATTGCACCATCATTACCAAACTCAATCATCATAAAACAGTCCCCAGCAGGGGAGATTTTTGGCTGTTCATAAATCAATGTTTTTATCGTTCATTAGTTTTTAAAAATAACTTTTTAAATTAATAGTAATTTATAAATATTCAAATTTTCAGATATTTAACGGTGACAAATTATAGCCTGCATCTCTAAGTCCTTGACCGATGGTTTTTGCTAAGTCTACAGCATTTGGTCCGTCACCATGAAGGCAAATACTTTGTGCCTCCAAAGGTACCCCTACGCCGCTTTCAGCAACCACCACTCCGGTCTCAAAGAAATTAGCTAGTCTATTTTTTGTATCTACAAGGTCTGCTCCTTCATTGGCACGTTTGAGAATTAACGACCCGTCATCAGCATAAGAAAGGTCGAAATAGAGTTCTCCTACAACGTGAATCCCCATCTTAGAGGCTACTCGAGTGACAGCATGTTGTTCCACTGGAGCTGGGTAGTAAATCATAGGTTTTGGAGATATATCAATTGTAGCTTGGCAGAAAGCCTCTCCCAGAGAAGTATCTTTGCTTAGCATAGAATAAAGAGCTCCATGGGGCTTGATATGGTGGAGGGTCATGTTTTCACACTCAAGCATTGCTTTCAGTGATCCGACCTGGAATACTGTCATTGCATATACTTCTGCTGGTGTAAGTGACATTGTTCTTCGTCCAAACCCAATTAGATCTGGCAGGCCTGGGTGTGCACCAACTGCAACATTATTTTCCTTTGCAAGTTTTACAGTGCGCTGCATGGTAATTGGATCACCTGCATGAAATCCGCATGCCACATTAGCAGTAGTTATTAGAGGCATAAGCTCTTCATCTGCTCCCATTATCCAGTTACCTAAACTTTCACCACAGTCAATATTAATGTCAAAACTATTCTCCATAGTTTCCCCCATTAGTTAATATATTTAGAATGCATAATATATCTCTTGTAATCATTTATTAGGAAAGACTATCTAGAGCCTTTTGTCTAAGTTTATGTTTTTGGACTTTCCCAGTAGGAGTCATCGGAAGTGAGTCAAGGTAAAATAAATAACGCGGAATTTTATAACTAGCAATAACATCCTGACAGTACGATTTGATTTCTTTTAAGGTTACTGTTTGTTCAATATCAGAAACTACAAAAGCTGCAGGTACTTCATTCAGTCTTTCATCTGGAACACCGACAATTGCAATTTGGCTTATAGATGGAATTTTTAATAAAAATGCCTCTACTTCTAATGGAGATACGTTCTCACCTCCAACTTTAAGCATGTCCTTGAATCTTCCTAGGAAACGAACATGTCCGTCATCTCTATAAATTGCTGTATCTCCAGTTCTTAACCAACCGTCTCTTCCAATGGTTTTATTTGTTTCTACCTCATTATTATAATATCCTTGCATATTCATATAACTTTGGACAATCAATTCTCCTTGTTCGCCTCTTGGTTTACTAATTCCTGTATTGGGATCAATAATTTTGATTTTTACCCCAGGCATTGGTCTTCCTGAAGCCTCACAACGTTGTTCAATTGTATCATTCGGGCTGGAAACAGTTGCAAATGTCCATGTTTCAGTCATTCCCCAACCAGATACAGTTTGGACTAATTCTTTTTGTGTACGATAAGCTATTTCTATGGAGCTTGGTGCACCTGAGGGAAAAGTGCCAAAACGTAGACTAGAAATATCTCGGGGCTTTCTTTCCTGTTCATCCAGCATATCTTTATAATGTGTATCAAAACCGTGAATTATTGTGGCTTTTTCTTCTTGAATGAGATCCAAGTTTTCTGCAGCATTAAAAGTTTCTGTGAGGACTTGGCAAGATCCAGTGAGTAAGCAGGCTATAGCTTCTCCATAAGCATATAAGTGAAATAATGGAAGACTTGTAATATTTATGTCAGTTTTCTTCATACCCAATCGAGAAATACGATCTAAAGTCATTTTTATTAAATTGTGTTTATGCATTACTCCTTTGGGGTTTCCTGTAGTCCCAGAGGTATAGGCAATTATGAAAGTATCTTTTGGGTTAACAGAGTCAGATCTTATCATTAATGTGGTTTCTGTTATTTTTTTTCCTCTATGAATCATATCATCCCATGAGAGCATTCCAAGGTCTGGCTTAGCTCCAAAAACGACAATTTTTCTAAGTTTAGGGAAGTTTTGTGAGATATCAGTTTTATCTTTTGCTTTATTAAGGTTATCTCTTACCATATCAAAGTAATCTACTGGTCCAGATTTAGCTTGAAAAATCCATACAACGCTATCTGAATTTTTCACTGTGTAAGATACATCCATGGTTCTATAGCGTGTATTCAAAGGAACGAGAACTGCACCTATTTTTGCAACGGCATACATCGTGAAGAGCCATTCAGGACGATTTACCATCCATAGTGCAACTTTATCACCTGGGTTAACCCCAATTGCAATTAAACCTCTTGCGACTTGATCAACTTCGTTTAAAAAATCTTTATAGGTCCATCTCTTACCTTGAAAATATAAGGCCGTATGATTTTGGAATTTTTTCGCAGCAAAAGAAGGGAGAGAACCTACGGTGTTAGTTTTTAGTGTGTCCATGTTAGCTAGATAATCTCCTAGTAAATTGTTAGAGGTCAATCATCTTAACCAATTATTTTCTAATTTTAAGATAACTTAAATCAAATTATTCTAGAATAATTTGAAGTTAAATTAAAATAGAAATACTAATCTTCTTTGAAAGATATTCACTTAATTGGTAGCATAATTCTACTGCCATAAATTTTCATAAATTTTTATACCTAGTCAGGAGATCAAAATATGCCAAAAATTGCTGCAAATGGAATTAATATTTACTATGAATTTATGGGTAAGGGTGAGCCATTGGCTCTAATTGGCGGGTCACTTTTTGGCAGGCAAAACTTCGGAATGGTTTGGTCAGGGTTAGCAGAACATTTCAAATTAATTTCATACGATCAACGTGGCTATGGACTTTCTGATAGACCATTACAATCATATGATTTAGACCTATGGGCTGACGACCTTGCTGCATTACTTGACTCTCTTAATATCGAGAAAAGCCATATTATGGGAACTTCTGCGGGGGGGATGATTGCTCTAAAATTTGCTGCAAAATATCCTGAGCGTTGTATGGGTATAGTTAGTGACTGTGCTTTTGCCAAGTGTGATACAATGCGGAAAATTATGTTCCGTACCTGGCGTCATATGGCAACGAGCTGGGGATGCAGTCCAGAGTTTGCTGATCATGTTGTAACTCAAGCTGTGGGTGCTGAATATCTTGATGGCCCCAAAGGGGCAGACCTTATTGAGATGGTTAGAACAGTTGTTGGGCTAAATTCTCCCGAAACGGTTGTTCAAGCATGTTTGGCCATGGAAAAAATGGATCTCTGCAAAGACATAAAAAAAATAAAAAGCCCCACTTTGATAATTACGGCAGCTAAAGATATGCTGACTCCTATGTACACTGGTCCTAAAGGTGCAGGATCAAAATGGGTAGCTGACAATATTAAAAATTGTGAATTGAAAGTATATAAAGATATTGGTCATGCTGATTTAGTAGAATGTCCAGAGAAAACAATTAATGCGACAGTCAGATTTCTTAAGAAAGTTAAGAAAACATTAAATTAAATTTAATTTAATCAATCTATGATGGGAGATGTAACATGAGCTCACTTGAAAACAAAGTTGCTGTTATCACAGGCGGTGGTAGCGGGCTTGGAGAGGGTATTGTAAGGGCTTTTTGTAAAGAAGGTGCACAAGTAGCTATCATTGATAATAATGTTGTATCTGCAAGACAATTAGCAGATGAAATAACTGATAGTGGTGGGATAGCTATAGCTTTGCAGGCAGATGTGGGTGACGAATCTGATGTTCCTAAAGCATTTAAGCAGGTTATGAATACGCTCGGTAATCCAGATATTCTTGTCAATAATGCCGGGATTGACACAACATCTCTTTTAGAAGATATGTCTATAGAACTTTGGGATGAGATGATGCGAGTTAATTTGCGCTCTATGTTTTTGTGCACGCGCGAAGTTATTCAAGGTATGAAAGAAAAAAACTGGGGTAGAATTATAAACTTTTCTTCTCAGCTTGCCCATAAGGGGGCACCAACTATGGTACATTATTGTGCCTCAAAAGGGGGTGTGCTCTCATTTTCTCGTGCCCTTGCTTATGAGTTGATTGAATATGGTATTACCGTAAATTCTATTTGCCCTGGCCCCATTGAAACTCCCCTATATATGGCTATTCCTGAAGAATGGAGGCAAGCTAAAGAAAGTTCTATGCCCATTGGTCGTCCAGGACGAGTTGATGAGGTTGTGCCAACAGTTCTTTTATTAGCATCTGAAAAAGGTTCAAATTATGTTGGTGCATCTATGAATATGAATGGTGGAGATGTAATGATCTGAGTAAGTTAAATATTTTTTTATGCCAATAAATTAGATGAGATAAGGTGATCAGCAACAAAAGGGTTTGTTTTTCTCTCTGCACCAAATGTCGAGAGAGGACCATGACCAGGTATAAAAGTTGTCTCATTTCCAAGAGGCCAAAGTTTTTCTTGGATTGATGTTAATAATGTATTCATATCTCCTCGAGGAAAATCTGATCTTCCAATGGAACCCTGAAATAACACGTCACCAACGGCAGCCAATTTGGAAGCTGGATGGTGAAAAATGATGTGGCCAGGTGTATGACCAGGACAGTGATAAACATCTAAATATAAGTTACCCAAATTTACTGAGGCCCCATCCTCTAGCCATTCATTTGGTGTAAATTTTCGTGCACTAGGGATACCATATTGCTTTCCAGCTTCTTCGATTTGATCAATCCAGAATTGATCTTCAAAATGTGGGCCAAAAATTGGTATATTTAAACGATCAGAGAGTTCTGCTACAGCACCAGCATGATCAACATGAGCGTGTGTAACTAAAATCTTATTCAGGACAAGTTTTTTTTCTTCGATCATACCAAGGATTTTTTCTATTTCCCCTCCAGGATCAACTACAGCAGCATATTTCGTATCATTACACCACAAAATTGAGCAATTTTGCTGTAAAGGAGTGACTGGAATTATTATTCCGTTCAATGGTGGGTGTGACATATATTTTAATCCTTTGGGTAGTAAATAGGAATAATTTATAAATTTTTAGATAATATTATGATGACTCACGAATATTTATATAATTGGCTATTATAATCAGTATTGCACCTACAGCCACCCAAATTTCTATTGTTTCTGAGTATGCTAGATACCCTATAATTGCTATTATTGGTAATCTTATAAAGTCTATAGGAACAACAGCTGAAGCATCAGCTAATTGAAATGAACGTGTCATGCAGTAATGTCCCGATAATGCAGATGCTCCAACCATAGCAACCCAAAACCAACTTATGCTATCAGATGGCCATACCCAGTTTTCAAAAGCAAAAATTAGAGAAATAGGGGTCTGGATTAATACCATATAAAACAGGATAGTTAAGGGTTTGTCTTTATCTGCCACAGATTTGGTTATTGCATAAACTATTGCATAACCAACTGCAGCTCCTAATACAGCAATATCTCCATAGTTTGTTTCACCAATACCTGGTCTAGTAACTACTAAAACACCCATGAATCCAAGGCCAATAGCTAGCCAGCGCTTAAGCGTAACTTTCTCATTTAGAAAAATCCCAGCTATTAGGGCAAGCCAAACTGGAGTTGTGAACTCTATAGCAAAGACTTTTGCTAAAGGTATGAACCCGATTGCATAGAACCATCCATATTGTGAGGCAAAATGGCAAATATTTCTCAAGAAATGACGTGCCAGAAATTGTGTTTGGATGTTTCTCCATCGGTAAATAGAAATTATAGATATAACAATTATAGCCCCTGATGCACTGCGCCAGAATAATATCTGGAATGTATCAAAGTGGCTAGCCAATTCACGTCCAGCTATTGCCATTAAGGTGAAGGATCCAACGGTTCCAAACATCCAAAATACAGCATAGGTATATTTCTGACGAGATTGAATAATTATTTTATTCCTTATATTAAAAAATAATAAATTGCGTTATCTAGACTTTTTATTTGAAGGATAATTTTTTTATCGAAAAAAAACTGTTATAAGTTACTCCTGCTAAAATTACAGCTGCACCGATGAACGTAAAGAGACTTGGTAATTCATCAAAACCTAACCATACCCAAAAAGGGGCAAGAACAGCATCTATTAAAACAACAAGAATCAGTGTTGGTGCGGGTAAATACCGAGCTGCTGTAAAATAAAGAATTAGTGCAACTGCCAGTGTAGTAATGCCGAATGCAGCGAGCATAAAAATATCCTCTGTAGATGCTTCAATTGGCAGTGCACTAGGTAATGAGGCAACCCCAGCTATAATTGCTCCAATCAATACGGAGGGAATCATTGATGTTGATTTAAACCTACGTGCGATTATTGTTTGAGCTGCAATTGCTAATGCAATTGTAAATGCGAGAATATTTCCAAGCAGTTGACCAGTTCCAACAGCTTCAAAAACCATTAAGAGAATTCCAATAAAACCAAAAACAACGGCTATCCATGTTCTTAAAGGTACTCTTTCACCCAAGATTGGACCAGAAAGAATAGGCACTAGGATTGTAGAGGTGGCCATTAATGCTAATACATTAGCAACTAAAGTTGATTGCATAGCCAGAACGTAAGCTATAATTGCCCAAGCTGTAGCAATTCCTATTATTAGTCCAGGCCAACCGATTTCAGTAATTTTTTTAAGAGTATTTTTTCGTTCGGTAATAATGAGATATAGTAAAATTCCTAATCCAGCAAATAAACATCTAAACGTTAATATTTCCCATGGATCGATCTGAACTGATCGGACAAAAAAACCTCCTGAACTAAAGCATAGGCCGGCACAAAAAGCCAAAGATCCGCCAATGATTAATTTGCGTACTTCATCCATCTATTTTTGTGTTTGCAAATAGTTTTCGGTGAGGCATTTGATGTCATCAAATAACTGGCACGATGTTGGGTTACACACCGCACCAGTCAATTGCAAATCCTATTTATAGACAGGGATAGCTTTGTTCTTCCTCATTTTATCAAACGTTGCCTTATAACAATCCCAGCTATCCATTACTTCATGGAAACCATATTGTATACGTTTTACATCTTCAAGTAGCGTATCCCAGGTTCTATTAAAATTCCAATCAGCAAATTCCCATGATACTTTGTCATATAAATCTGCCTTAAGTTTATGTTTTTTCATTATACGGTTCCAAACTGGACGCTTATCTTCCATGAAGGCCGAAACATTAAAAGGCATACACACACCAGGAGTGCACCCAAAATAGTTTGCAATGTCACCCCATATATTTGTCCACCTAAATCCTGAATCGTTTGTCATATTAAATGCTTGATTTGCACATTTCGGTTCTGTTGCCATCCACAACATAGATCTTCCTAAAAGATCTGCATCTGTATATCTGTTTAGTGCATTGAATGCTGTATCTGGGCCTGGAAAATTCAGAGGAACCTTAAGTTCACGACAAATTGTTGCATAGATTGCTAGTATCGCAAAGAAGTTAAGCGGAATACCTTGGGCATATCCAACCACAACCTCTGGCCTCACTAATGCGTATGTCCATTTTTTTCCTTTTTGCATTCGTGCAAGTGCATCTTGTTGATCGTAGTAAAAATTTGGTGGCATATGACGTGGGTCAGTCTCTATAGATGGTGTTTTATGATATCCAAGGTGGCAACCATAAAACTTTCCACCTTGACTAAGAACTACCCTTTGCAAGTTTGGAGCAACTTTAGATATTGGCCCTACGGAATGTTTGACTAAATTCACATTACCCTCAACATTCTCAGCCGCAATGCCTCCCGCAAGTGCAGAATAGAATATGTGTGTAGTTTTAGTCAGACCAGATAATTTCTGCTCTGCCCCTTTACGGTCAAGTAAATCAACTTGTATAGCCTTTGCTGTAGTTCGAAAATCTGGCTTTCTCCGCGATAATGTTGTAATGCTCCAGTCTCCATCAGCTTCAAGTGCGGAAATGACGTGCCGTCCTATAATGCCTAATCCACCTACTACTACTGCATGTTTTTTGGCCATAATTATTGTCTCCCTAAAATATTTAGTTTCTTAATTACGAAGTTTAAAAGCTGTTTAAAAATGAATATATCTTCTTATCGCTAAACTGCCTTTATATTTCTCTGATACAACTTAAATTCAGATATTAACCTGCACTATAATGAAGGTACCTGTCTAGGAAAACAGCTAATATGAGAAATATAACTTCTCATACATTACTCTATATGGTTTAACTAAAATCTTCACTGAATAAATGCTTATTTGATAGTTAACTTAAGAAGATAAATGTTTTATCTTCTTTGAAAAGAGGATGTAATGTCAGGGCAATGGATTAGTTTATTAGAAGAAGATGGTGTTACTTTTAGTGGTTATTTAACTCTTCCTGAGATTGGAAGCGGTCCAGGAATTATTTTGTTTCAAGAAATTTTTGGAGTAAACGAGAGTATAAAAGAAATAGCAGATTATTACGCAGAGGAGGGTTATGTTGTTTTAGCACCTGATCTTTTCTGGCGAATAGAGCCTCATATAGAACTTGATTATCACCCTGATAATTACAGTCGTGCAATGGATTTATACTCAAGATTTAATGAGGATCAGGCTATTGGCGACATTTTGTTGACACTTTCTGCAATAAGAACAATACCAGAATGCATGGGCCGCATTGGAGCTCTGGGGTTTTGTTTAGGTGGAAAACTAGTCCATCTTGCTGCGGCACATACTGATATTGATTGTGGAGTTTCTTACTATGGAGTAGGAATTGAAGATAATCTAGATTTAATAAAAAAAATTAGTTGTCCACTCATTTATCACTTTGGTAGCAATGATAAATATATTCCGACCTCAGCCGTTCAAGAAATTACTAACGCATTTTCTAGATCAGAAAATGTAAAGGTTTATACATATCAAAGTGTTGATCACGGTTTTGCCAACTTCCAACATAAGAACTATGATAAACCAGCTAGTATGATGGCACATTCACGTTCTATTGGTTTGTTCCGTGATGTAATGGGTCCATATTATAATCTTTCAGACCTTTGGGATAAACATTGTGAGTATGAATTTAGTTTGCGGGATGTTGACCAAACAATGGATACAATGGTTGGAGAGCCCTATGTAAACCATATACCAACTATGACCGGGGGTGTTGGTTATGAAGACCTTAGTAGGTTTTATCAGGATCATTTTATATTCACAAATCCTGCAGACACAAAATTAATTCCAATATCCCGAACTGTTGGTTCAGATCGGGTTGTTGACGAATTGTTATTTTCTTTTACTCATAATACAGAAATTGACTGGATGTTGCCTGGTGTTGCACCAACAGGAAAATATGTTGAGATACCTTTGGTGGCAATTGTATGCTTTAGAGGAAGTAAACTTTATCATGAGCATATTTATTGGGATCAAGCTTCAGTATTAGTGCAAATCGGATTATTGAAGGGTGATAGTTTGCCTGTTGCTGGAATTGAAACAGCAAAAAAGTTAGTCGACGAAAGTTTGCCATCAAATACTCTTATGCATAAGCAATTTAGAGAATAAAGGTTTATACATAAGTAAATAGTAATAAAAATTAAGTTGTTTAATAATATCTAGGAGCAGCGTGCAAATGAACAAGCAAGGTCCAGATGCGCTTAGAAAAGCGGTTGAGCGTATGCTAGCCGAGGCAAATACAAGGATGCAGGCTGGAAAGACTGTTGATGCAGCAAGGTCCTATAAGAAGGCAGCACAATTTGCAGAACAGGCAATTGAGCTTATTGATGATAGTGAAGAAAAACGTGCTATGACACTGCGTGTTGCTGAATATAAACAGCGCTCACGGTCTCTAGAAACAACTGGCCGTGCAGACCTAGACAGGGTTAAACCCTCTGAAATGCCTGCAGATGAGATTGTATACTCTGATGAAGACAGTGATCTACAGGAGCAACAGATTTTACTTTTGATTGATGACACTCCACGTAAAATTGAATGGAATAATATAGGTGGATTAGCAGAACTAAAAGAAGAACTAAAATTTCATTATGGTCTTGCAATGGCAAAATCTCCTGAAGGTATGGATGTTGAAGGCTGGCAAAATATAATGTTTTATGGTCCACCAGGAACTGGTAAAACTCTTTTAGCTTGTGCAATAGCTAATAAGTTAAACGCAACTTTTTTTAACGTAAAAGCTAGCCAAATTGTAAGTAAGTGGGTAGGAGAAAGTGGCAAGCTAATCAGCACTCTATATAGGCTTGCAAGAAAATTTACAAACGATGGCCGTCCCTCAATAATTTTCATAGATGAGTTTGATGCACTTTGTAAGAGTAGGGGTATGGAGGGTCACTTATATCACCAACAGATGTTGGCAGCGATTTTATCTGAGATTGATGGCTTTGCAAACAAAGGTAAACGTAACCTGGTAATGACAATTGGTGCGACCAATAGACCTTGGGATCTTGATACTGCTGTTTTGTCGAGGTTTGAACGCAGAATCCTTATTTCTTTGCCTGATGAGGCAGCACGTGCTGATATTTTTCGTATTCATTTAGAGGGTAGAGGCCTAGCAGTTGACCATAGATCTCTCTCATATGAAAAACTGGCTCGTTTGTCTGAAAGACTTACAGGCCGGGAAGTTGCACGTTTATGTAAAGAAGTTACATCACGTATGCTGGCAGAAATGAACCCTGATATACCTAAGCTTGTAGATGATAGTTTGCGAAGTATTCAATCATACGAGATTAAAGTTAGGCCCCTTAGGCATGTTGATTTCACTCCATACATCAATGATTTATCCCCAGATACCAGCTTGAGTGATTTGAAGAATTATGATGAGTGGGGTGTAAAGGTAAAAGAATCAATATCATGATTTACTCTAGGTTGCTAATGCAAAAATAAGGTTTTCATTGCAGATCTTCGCTTTATTTTTTGATAAAATGAGTTAGTCGAAAAATACCGCCACCTGTAAGCATTCCAGCTACTGGTGCTAATACGTAAATCCAATAATTGTCTATATTTCCACTCGCCAAATAGGGGCCAAAAGCACGGGCAGGATTCATCGCCGCACCAGAGACTGGACCCATTAGCATAACTTCTATAGCAACAACACCACCAATAATTAGTCCTGCAGTATGTTTGTGGGCACGCTTATCAAAACCTGTAGCAGCTATTATAAGCATCAAAATCAAAGCTAAGAAGAATTCAATAATAAAAACGGTTGACGTAGATATATTTAATTGATTGTTTGGAACATTCGCTCCAATGTTGGCATGATTTCCAAGAAACCACAAAAGGCAAAACCCTGCGAGTGCTGACCCTGTCATTTGTGCAATTATATACCCAATCAGTAATCTTTTATCTAAATATCCAAGTAAGGTCGCTGTTATTGATAAGGCGGGATTAATGTGAGCCCCAGAAATATTTACGAAAGTATAAATTATAGCTGCAACAATTATTCCAGATATAAGACCACAACCTACAGGTCCCAGACTTCCAGCTGTGAGACTATCAACGATAACAGCACCAGCAGCAAAAATAACAAGAGTAAATGTTCCTAGAAATTCACAAAAATATTTTATTATATAATTTTTGTTATTCTTAATATTATGAGAAAATTTTCCTGTGGTGGACATTTTTGACTCCTGTTTTAGGTGTTCATTGGTTATTTCTTAAGGAGATTTTTTATAAAAAATCCTTCCCAACAACCTTTGAACAAAATATAAAATATTTTTTATGAACATCATTAATTCTGGGATACCAAGATGTGACTCTAATAATTGATTTTAATGATAATGTTTACTTTAAAATTTTTTTGACAGGAGCTTAGTATTTCAAATGTGTAATGTCAGAACCTTATCATTCTTATTCATAGGGCTACTTATATTTTTACCTCTCGGGGTTATCAATGCCAACCCAATTCCTGTAGGTCTTCTAGTTGCAACTGAAGGTACATATCAACCATTTGGTAAAGAGGCAATTAGAGGTGCAGAGCTCGCTTTAGCAGAGTATTATGATCAATTAAATGACAATCCAGTAGAATTAGTAGTTGAAAATACAGATGGAACTTCAAAAGGCTTAAAACTAGCTGTTCAAAACCTTAAAAATAATAATGTACGAATAATTGTCGGGCCTTTAACGGGTTATGAGGGGCAAATCTTGAGATCTCTTGCACATGAGATGCCTGAAATTATTTTTGTGAACGGCAGCTCTGCGTCACCAAGTATGACATTAGATAATCCTGCATCAAACGTTTATAGATTCTCTGGTGATACAATTCAATGGTTGTCTGGTTTAGGGGAGTACGCATATAGAAATAAAGGTTATAAGCGAGTAATTACTATAGGTGAAGAGTATTCTTTCCCCTACCAGCAAATTTATGCATTCGCTCGAGAATTTTGTAGGTCAGGCGGAAGTATTGTGTCACAACAATGGCTATTTCCTGCAAGTAAACGTTATGATGAAGTAGTAGCAAAAATAGATAAGACTCCAGCAGATGCTATATTTTTGGCGCTAGGTGGCAAAGACGCAGCTTATTTTGTACAAATGTATAGAGATTTAGGAGGCAAACTTCCAATTATTGGTGGGCCAACGTCAATAAACGCAGATTTTTTATTTTACGCAAATAAAGCACCTTTTCATGAACTAGGAACCTTAACCTCCGGCCCAATTCCTGGAGATGAAGATTTAGAAACATGGTCTGATTTTTCAGATTTTTATAAAAGTTTCCACAATTTAAAAGTAAATGGCCCTTCATTATTCAGTTATTCATATTATGTGAATATGAAAGCTCTCTTAATTGCATTAGAAAAAATTGAAGGAAAAATTGAAGAAAGCTATCATTTACTCAGGGAAGAACTATCAGAGATAGAATTTGAAACCCCTACAGGGGAGGTATCTCTTGATGAAAACCGTCAGGGGATAATTGATAACTATATATTTGAGGTTATTTTGGATAGCAATGATGGTATAAAAAGATCACTTGTCTCCACATCCAGTGGAGTAGAGCAGAAATCAGATCTGTGGTTTGATAATTATTCAAATCACCTTGGCAAGAATATGTGTGGTATAGACAAGTAGAATTTTATTAAAAAATTACGCTGTTTTGATCTTTGTGAACTCTTAAATAGTGTATGCAACTAATTTATATGGCAGGACTATTTGCAATGAAAAAAGTCGTTATAGGCATTACTGGAGCAACGGGAACATCAATTGGTTTTAGGACATTAGAAACTCTAAATCAATTAGGGATAGAAACACATGTCATAATCAGCCGCTGGGGTTTGCAAACCCTCACTCAGGAAACATGTCACTCACTTGACGATATTCGCTCTATCGCAGATTTTATTTATCCCTCTGGAGACATGGGAGCTAAAATTTCTTCTGGTTCGTTTCAGGTTGATGGAATGTTAATTGTCCCATGTTCAATGCGTTCTCTTGCAGCAATCGCGACTGGTCTTGGAGATAATCTAATTCATAGAGCAGCAGATGTGACAATTAAAGAACGAAGAAAATTAGTAATAATTCCTCGAGAAACCCCTTTAAGTACAATTCATCTTAAACATATGTTAACGCTCTCAAAGCTTGGGGCTGTAATCATGCCACCAAATCCTGCATATTATGCACACCCATCTAATATTAATGACATATTAGATCAATTTGTAGGACGTATGCTCGATCAGTTAGGCATAGATTCTCCTAATATTGAGCGTTGGGACGGAATTAAGGCATCAAGTGGTGAAATAGTACCACTTGATCCCGCAGATAAATAATCAATCATTGATATTGTATAATGCTGATTTAACTTAATTTTCTATATTTCACAAAATTAATTGTTTAAAATAATATATTTGCATTTATATATTGTATTTTATATAAGTATCACAATATATAAATGTTACAATAAATAGAAAGTGATTATGAGATATTTCCCTGCTTTTTTAGATCTTAAAGAAAAAAGAGTTGTAGTTATTGGGCAAAACCCTCCTGCACTTTCAAAAGCACGCCTACTATCAAAAGCGGGTGCTAAGGTGTTCTTGTTCAGGTCACGGTCTAACCATTGTTTGAAAAACCTTCCAAAAACTATCGCATTTTCTGTTACTGATCGACCTTGGAAATCTAATGATTTTAATGAAACATATTTAATTGTTGCTTCTAGTGGTGACAACAATGAGGATAAATTGATTTCTAAACATGCGAAATCATTAGGCATATTAATCAATTGTGTTGATCAGCCTGCCATATCTGATTTTACAATTCCAGCTATGGTTGAAAGAGGGGAAATTGTCATTGGTATATCAACAGGTGGCAATGCTCCTGTTTTAGCAAGGCGTATACGTAACGCAATAGAGATCGCTATCCCACAACATATGAGTGAGATTGTATCTCTTATTGGCACTTTCCGAGAAAAAGTTAGAAATAAAATACCTTCCTTTGAAAAACGAAAAGTTTTCTGGGACAACTTGTTAGACGATGGGTCATTCTCCGTTGCTCTTGAAAAAGGTGATCATGATTTGGCTAGGTTAGAGATAGAATCAGCACTAAATAATGTCAAACCTAGGTTAGGAGCAGTTTATCTTGTAGGAGCAGGTCCAGGTAATCCTGAGTTAATGACAATAAAAGCGTCTCAATTAGTTAGCAGGGCTGATGTAATTGTTTATGATCGTTTAGTATCTGAAGAAATATTAGAAACTTCGCGTCGTGATGCTAAGCTAATTAACGTTGGTAAAAAAAATAAACAAGATTCATATAAACAAAATGGAATAAATAAACTCCTACTTAATGAAGCATCTGCTGGACGTTTGGTGGTTAGATTAAAAGCTGGTGATCCTTTTATGTTCGGTAGGGGCGGTGAGGAATTAGAATTTCTATTAGGTCATGGCATACCTGTTTCAATAGTTCCAGGGATTACATCTGCACTGGGCTGCGGTGCCACCGCAGAAATACCAATGACTCATCGGAAGTATTCAAGTTCTGTTACTTTTGTAGCTGCACACAGAATGCATGGTAGTGGAGGGATAAACTGGGATGCTCTAGTAAAACTTAGTGGGACAATTGTTTTCTATATGGGTATTGGAAAAGTAAATGAAATATCAAAAAAGTTGCTGGAGTCAGGTCTAGAACCAGAATGCCCTGTTGCAGTTATTGAACAGGGGACCTTGCCTAATGAGCGTATATTTTATGGAGAACTGAATACCCTTAAGAGCATTGTTGTAAATAATAAGGTAGCATCTCCGGCAATAATTGTTGTTGGTGAAGTTACGAAGTTGGGGTGCAACGAATTTAGGACTGAAGGTTTTTTTGACTTGCCAATGGCAGTTTAGCCTGGAAGGAAATTATAATGCAATGTGTTGTTTCTGCAAATAAATTAGAAGATGGAGTTGTTGTCTATTTAACTGCCGATGACGAATGGAGTCCAGAAATACATTTAGCCCGTGTTACAAATAGCGAGGATGAAGCTGTTGTCGCACTGGGCATTGGTGAAAACGCAGAAAATAGCGGTATTGTAATAGGAGCTTGTCTAGTCGATGTTGAGATTTCATCATCGGGTATTCGGCCAAAGATTATGAAAGAGTTGATAAGAGCTGGTGGTGGTCCCACCTGCAGTCCAAAAGGATTGTAAAATGATTAAATTATGGTGGCACGATTAATGTATCGTTATGATGAATTTGACCGATCACTTGTTGCTAAAAGGGTAGAGCAGTTCAGAGAACAAGTTGATCGAAGAATGTCGGGTGATCTTACAGAAGATGAGTTTCGCCCATTAAGGTTAATGAATGGAGTGTATCTGCAATTGCATGCGTATATGCTCAGAGTTGCCATCCCTTATGGAGTTTTATCATCGAATCAAATGAGAATGCTTGCCCATATAGCAAGAAAGTATGATCGAGGATATGGTCATTTCACAACAAGGCAAAATATTCAATATAATTGGCCTAAACTAATAGATATTCCGGATATTCTAGAAGAATTATCATCTGTAGATATGCACGCAATTCAAACTAGCGGTAACTGTATTAGAAATGTTACTGCTGATCCATACGCAGGTGCTATTAAAGATGAAGTCGATGATCCACGAATATGGAGTGAAATCATTCGTCAATGGTCTACTTTGCACCCAGAATTTTCATTTTTACCACGCAAGTTTAAGATTGCACTAACTGGTTCAGAGCAAGATAGAGCCGCTATTAAGTTTCATGATATAGGGTTGAAAATAATTTATAATAAAAATACTGAGTTAGGGTTTGAGGTCATGGTTGGAGGTGGACAAGGCCGTACTCCAATGATTGCTAAAACTATAAGAGAATTTTTACCTGCTAATTATTTACTTTCGTACCTTGAAGCTATCTTAAGAATATATAATTTAATGGGGCGAAGGGATAATAAATATAAAGCAAGAATCAAAATTCTTGTTCATGAATTAGGCATAGAAGAGTTTAAAGCTCTAGTTGAAAAAGAATGGCTAAGTATAAAATCTACATCAGTTGAGCTGCCCCCTGGTGAGTTAATACGAATCAAGAATTATTTTAAAAATACAAGTTATAAGGCTCTGCCTGCAACTTCAGTTTTGTTTGAAGGTGCTCGGAAATCAGATAAGCAGTTTGCAAGATGGGTTACTAATAATGTTTTAGATCATACCCTTCCTGGTTATTGTATAGTTAACATTTCTCTTAAAAAAATAGGTGATATTCCTGGTGATGCATCTGCAGATCAAATGGATTTAATTGCTGAATTAGCACAGGAATATAGTTCTGACGAAGTCAGAGTTACTTATCAACAAAACTTAGTCTTACCCCATGTACCATTAGATGATTTGTTTACAGTCTGGAGCAGACTGTCTTCTAGTGAATTAGCAACCCCAAATATCGGTCAAGTCAGTGATATGATTGCATGTCCAGGGCTTGATTATTGTAGCTTGGCCAACGCAAGATCTATTCCAATAGCCCAGCAAATTGCAAAGCTTTTTGATGATCCACAAAGACATGAAGAAATTGGCCCAATAGAAATAAAAATATCGGGTTGTATCAATGCATGTGGGCACCACCATGCAGGTCATATTGGAATCTTAGGTGTAGATAAAAAAGGTGAGGAATTTTATCAGATTTTATTAGGTGGATCTGCTAGTGAGGATGCACAAATAGGTAAAATACTGGGCCCTTCAATGGATAAAGAGAGTATTCCTCTAGCTTTAGAAAGAATTATCGGAAAATATATCGAGCTTCGTATTGATGGAGAGAGTTTTATAGATGTATTCCGTAGGCTTGGTGCCAAACCATTCAAGGATGCTGTTTATGAAGTTGATTAAAGATGGAACATTTATAGATGATATATGGATTCAGGTAGGAGATGAAGATGAATTGCCTGATTTACCCCATATTATAGTATCATTGAATAGATGGTTAGATGAGAAGTCGGTCTTGCTTTCCCATAGAAGGCAAATCGGTGTAAACCTAAAATCAGATGATAATTGTGAGATAATTGCTGAGGATATAGCAGACTTAAGTTTGATTTCTATTTACTTCCCAGTTTTTACTGATGGTCGACCTTATTCTACTGCAAGGGTTTTAAGGGAAAAATATGGTTTTGCAGGAGAGCTGAGGGCGGTTGGTAATGTTCTTAGGGATCAATACTTGTTTATGCATCGGTGTGGTTTTGATTCTTTTGTCGTCAGAGATAATGAAACAGTAACAGGTTGGCTTAGGGCTATCACAGATTTAAATATTTGGTATCAGCCGACAGGAGACAAAAGAGTATCGGTTACTCACCTGCGTAGCCTTAGACCACAGGAAAATAAGGATAAAAATAATTATGATATGGAAGAGAAAGGTTTATGACTGCTGCATTTATCTCAAGTCGTCCAGCTAGGAAAAAGATGGAACTTGCAGAAGTGCAAGCATCTGAACTTCAACGCAAATATGGCTATCTTGATGCACCTGAATTACTAGAAGTAATGATAAAAAAGGTTTTTTATGGTGATATAACGATAGTTTCATCTTTTGGGACTGAGGCTGCTATATTACTTGCATTAGTATCGGATATCGATAGTAGCACTCCTGTTGTTTTCGTGGAAACTGGCAAACATTTTCCAGAAACTTTAGCCTATAGAGATAAAATTATATCCACCTTAAAGTTAACAGCTGTAAAATCTGTTGCTCCATCACCAATTGATCTTAATGTCCACGATCCAGATGGAGACCTTTGGTCAAAGAATCCAAATCTTTGTTGTTATCTGCGAAAGGTTATATCACTTGAAAAGGCATTAGCAGGTTTTAATTGTTGGGTGACTGGAAGAAAACAAATTCATAGTGGGGCTAGGACTAATTTACAAAAAATTGATTCTCTTAATGGTAGAATTAAAATAAATCCTCTAGCAGATTGGGATCAACAACGAATTAAATCTGAATTTACTTCACGACGTTTACCTTTACACCCTCTCTCAGAGAAGAACTATACGTCTGTAGGTTGTTTGCCATGTACAAGACCAACAAAATCAGGGGAGGGCTATAGGGACGGACGTTGGTCTGGCATAGAAAAAACTGAATGTGGAATTCATAACGATTGAATATTTGTATTTAGTCTAGTCATATATCTTAATTATTAATTTCTTTAGTTTGTAGTAATGAACTTTAAGTATTTAGAGAAATTATTCTGTCATCTCTACAAATTGTTTACCTACTCTTTTCAGGAGAGGTGTTTGTTGCCTTTTGCCCTTAACTTCTAACCAAGTAGGTAGGTTATCTAATACATATTTGGTTATATCTGGTATAGGTAATTGTTTGGCTTGCTTAATTGTAAACCAGTTTATATCGCTAAGTTCACCATTGCCAGAAATCTTGCCTATAATTTCAGTTGCCGGTGCAACAAAAAACCTTGCATTAAAACGTCTGGGTCGCCCTGGGGGGGTAATTGCTCTACACACGAAATCTAATGACTGGAAAGCAGGTGCATAATTATTTTGATGAAACCCTCTCCATGATTCTTGTATTTTATCTGGTTTATCTAGACTTTGTTTTTTTGCTAATCTAAGACCCGTTTCCTCCCACGTTTCTCTTACTGCAGCTGCTGCAAGTGCTCGTGCACGAGATCGTGAACAACTTTTAGATAAATTATACCATACATCTGTTCTGAGTTCGTTTGCCGTTTTGACAAAACGGTCAGCTTTATCAACTGCTCCTCCTGGAAAAACATACCTATTTGGCATAAAAGCATGTTTGTTATCCCTACATCCCATAAGTATTTCAAGGTTATGGCCTATCTTCTTATATAGGATCAATGTAGCTGCATCTCGTGGACGGTTGAGTTTTATTTCTACCATGATAATTATACTTTAACTAATTTATACAATAATGTAGTGGGTAAAACTTACACTGTCGCCCCCTTGGTAAAATTACATAGGATGGAGTTTAGAATGAAGCCAACAGTAAAAGTTTTCTCACTAGGTGGCACTATAGCCAGTTCTGGGGATAAAGGGAAAGGTGTATCACCTACCTTAGGGGCAGATACTTTAATAAATGCAATACCAGGAATTTCTGAGAAAGTAAAAGTTAAGGCAGAAAATTTTCGTCAGCTACCAAGCCCACATATTACTTTTGATGATATTCAGGAACTAGTTAAAGCTATTAATAAAGACATAGACTTAGGAGTTGATGGGGTTGTGGTTACACACGGAACTGACACTTTAGAAGAGAGTGCTTTTTTGATTGACCTTATTTATAAGAAAAATGCTCCTGTAGTTCTAACGGGTGCAATGCGAAACCCTACATTACCAGGTGCAGACGGGCCGGCAAATTTACATGACGCTGTTATGGTAGCTTCTGACAGAAAATCAAAGGGAAAAGGAGTTTTATTGGTTTTTAATAGTGAGATTCATGCAGCGAGATATGTAAATAAGTGCCACACCCAAAATGTTAATGCCTTCAGATCAAAACCCTTAGGGCCAATTGGATGGATCTCAGAAAATTCTGTAAGAATTCTTTCAAGTCCTATGCCTACTTTTTCAAGTAAATTTACTAGTAATTGTTCAATGGCTAGGGTCGCATTACTTAAAACTGCAATGGCTGATGATGGTAGTTTAGTTAATTGTGTTATTTCAGATAAGTATGAAGGACTTGTTGTTGAAGCTACTGGTGGTGGACATGTAACCCCGAAGATGGTTAAGCCAATAATTAAAGCAACAAAACTAATGCCCGTGGTGCTCGTATCTAGAACGGGTAATGGAGAAAATCTTCGCGAGACATATATGTTTCCAGGTTCAGAGATCTACTTATACGAGAGGGGGGTCTTAAACGGAGGATGGTTAGATGGGCTTAAGGCAAGAATATTGCTTTCATTACTAATTGGAAGTGGTGCTAATAATTCAGAGATAAAAAAAGTTTTTGAGTCTTGTATAGATGGAAAACTTTCGTAATAAAATATTAATTACTTAAATTTTTATAATACTAGTTAATAACATGGTTATGTTTAATGCATGTCTCATTCATCGTTATTATGTGATATTATTTTGACAAGTTCTAACACCTTTCTAGCTGATTCTACCACAGGATAATCGACAAACTGACCATCTACCTCGATTGCAGCGGAACCATCTTTTTCTGCATTCTCAAAGGCAGATACAATGTTTTTTGCTTTCTTAATTTCACTTGATGTTGGAGTAAATATTTTGTTTGTATGGGCTATTTGATTTGGGTGTATACATAATTTTCCAAAGAAACCCATAATACGAGCTTTTTCTGTAACATTACTAAAACCAGTAAGATCGTCTAGGCGAATATGAACCGTGTCAATCGGACGGTCAAGACCGGCATTGACTGAGGCTAGAGCTATTCGGCTACGAACATAATCTAGTTCTTTTTCGTTAGCTGACCATTCCATACGCATATCAGCAGTAAGATCTGCGGCACCAAATGTGATTCTGGTTATTCGAGTTTGTGCAGCAGTTTTTGCTATATCGTCTATTAATGTGATACCTTTAGCGGTTTCAATAATTGGTATTAGGTCTATTGAACCTGGTGTTAAACCTTGCTCATGTTCTATTTGAGAAATACACCATTCAATTGTATAAATTTCTGAGGGGCATTCAATTTTAGGTATTACAATGCCTGATAACCAAGGTCCAATTACTGCTCTAAGATCACTTAAGCAAAATTCAGTATCAAGTCCATTAACTCTTATATAACCTGCTGGTTTTTTTATTTTTTCAGATTGTTTCACAAGAGCTTTTACAACAGTATCTCTTGTGGATACTTTCTCTGTTATTGCTACAGCATCCTCTAAGTCAAGTATTACAGAATCTGCTCCACTATTAAAAACTTTTTCAACTTTTCTAGGGTGGTTGCCAGGGGCAAACAATAGTGAACGTAAAGGTGGTTGAATAATTTTATTTATCATTTTAATGTTCTTCCTGTTACCCATTTTTGTTCAAGTTCCATACTATATATAAATCTCCCTGATGGATGTTCGATTATTGATATTTCAAAATATGAATGAGGTGGGTCTGAATAGCGTCTAATAACGACCAATGCAGGTGAGTTAGGCTCTACTTTTAGTTGTTTCACTCCTTCTTCTGTTATTGTATCTGCATATAACTCAATGTCTACTTTTCCAGCTGTTTGATTGAAGTGTCGTTCTATGAGAGCGTATACAGGTGTATCATCGTGGCCTATAAGTTTTTCCACACTTGAGAATTTAGGTTTGACATAAATTTCAACTAGGCAGATAGGTACTTCGGCCTTAGTTTTACGTATGCATCGGATTCTAGACCATTTGCTGTTTGTCTTACATCCAAGTTTTTTTGATAATGATGAGCCAACTATTATATCTTCTACATTCAAAACACTAAGTTCAGTATCTTCTGGGTATTTTAAAAATTCACCAACGTTTGAAAGTGCTTGAACATATTTTTTAGTCGGCTCTAGAATTTTAACAATTGTACCGGAACCTCGTCTACGTTCAACTAATCCTAATTCATTTAGCCTACGTAATGCCTCCCGGACTGTATGTCTACTAACCTTAAATTTAATACATAATTCAGATTCGGTTGGTAATTTTTCTCCTATGGTATAGCGTCCATGACTGATATCTGATACTAGAGTATCAACTATCTTCTGATACCTTGTCTTGGGTCTATTATTTTGTGAAGTATTTTTTTTTGCCATACTTTCCCCAAATTCCAGATGAAGGCAACCCGTAGTATTTAGGTTATATAATATATGAAGGTTTTAAATGTTTATCGTGAATTTATTTATATATTCTCTTAAATTTAATTAATGTAACTCAAAAGTGTGATCTGATGAAGCTTAATGGAATACGTGTGCTAGATTTATCTCGTTTTTTACCTGGACCTCATTTGGCTATGATGATGTCTGATCATGGTGCAGATGTTATCAAAGTAGAAGATATAATCTATGGTGATCCCACAAGGAACATTGGTCCAAAAGAGGGAGGGGTAAGTGTTTACTTTCGGAATACAAATAGAGGAAAAAGGTCTTTAGCAATTAATCTTAAAAATGAAGAAGGTCGTAAAATTTTTATAGAATTAGCTAAAACCGCAGATGTAATTCTAGAAACATTTAGACCTGGTGTCGTAGATCGATTAGGTATTGGTTACTCGACTATTAGGACTGTAGCCCCTCAGGTAGTTTATTGTTCTATATCAGCTTTTGGTCAAAGTGGTTCATATAAAGATTCTCCTGCTCACGACCTTAGTGTTAATGCACTTTCAGGTGTCTTAAGTATGAGCAAAAATGAAGATGGTGAGCCTAGCATACCTTGCTTACCCCCATCAGATCTGGCAGGATCTTTAATGGCTTTATCTGGGATACTTATGGCACTTTTCCGGCGTCAAGAAACAGGTAAAGGGGATTATCTTGATATGAGTATGTATGATGCTGTCTTTTCTTGGACACCTCACATAATCGGAAAAGTTTTTAGCGAGGATAAGGCACCAGATCCGTCAACTGAACGGACCCAAGGTGGTAGTGCATTTTATGGAGTATATCAAACTGCGGATAAAAAATGGATAACTCTTGGCGGTAGTGAAATCAAATTTGTGGAAAATTTTTTGATTGCTATGGATAGGCAGGATTTGATTTCTTGTGGTAAATTACCACCTGGTTGCCAACAAAAACCACTTAAAAAATATCTCAAAGAGACGTTCATGACAAAAACCCAGAAAGAATGGATTAATTGGTTTCAGGGTAAAGATATTTGCTTTGCCCCAGTATTTAATATGAAAGAGGCAATGGATATACCTCAGTTAAATGATCGTGAGATGATAATTCAAGATAATGACGGTAATAGACAATTAGGTGTTCCAATAAAATTCGAAGATGAGCCAGCTTCTCCATCTATGCATGCCCCGCGCCTTGGTGAGAATACAGCTGATATTCTTAGAGAAATTGGCTATAATAAAAATTTCGTTGCAGAAATGGAGAAAGAAAAAATCATCGTATTAGGGTAATTTTATTTTTTCTCTTTTATTTCTATAGCTCCGCCAGCTTCTCGCCAAGCCTCAAACCCACCAGCTATATGGGCAACCGGTTTGAGTCCCATATCCTGAACTGTTTTAGTAGCAAGAGCAGAGCGAAGGCCTCCAGCACAGAAAAAAACAAATTTTTCGTTTGTTGCAAATTTTTCCTTATGGTAGGGACTATCTGGATCAATCCAAAACTCAAGCATACCTCTTGGAGCATGGTGTGCTCCTGGAATCGCTCCTTCTCTCCAAAGCTCACGAATATCTCTGATATCTACAAGTTGTATTTCGTTATTGTCATACAGTTTTATAGCTTCAGATGCTTTTATAGTTTGAACTTCTTTTTCTGCTTCATCACATAATTCTTTGATGCCTTTAGTTATCATTTTATTAGTTCCTACAAATTTATTATTCAATCTATATTGGTTTATCAATATTGATACCAATATAAAATAGTGTTTATATTGGTATCCATAAAACAGACTTTGACATTAAAAGATAACACTACTTAATTATCAATTAATAGTATGAGGGGATATAAAATGTCAGATGATGTAAATAAAAATGAAGAAAAAATTTTCTCTTGGAATGAGAAATTAACTCCTGAACAATATTATATTTGTAGAGAAAAGGGTACAGAGCCAGCTTTTTCGGGAAAATATAATAATGAAAAGGCTGCAGGTATTTACCTGTGTGTATGCTGTAATGTAGCTTTATTTGACTCAAATTCAAAATATGACTCTGGGTCAGGATGGCCAAGTTTTTTTCAACCAATAAGTATGGAAGCCGTTCATGAGGAGGCAGATTATAGCCATGGAATGAAGAGAATAGAGGTTCAGTGTAAAAAATGTAGTTCTCACTTGGGACATGTTTTTCCAGACGGACCCGAACCCACGGGGTTAAGATATTGTATTAACTCAATTTCTCTAAAGTTAGATAGAAATTAAGAAATAGAATTTTAATGCTAGTCTATAAATCAGGTATAATTTTATCGAGTGCTTCTAAAACTGTGATGCCAAGCTTGGAAGATTTACCCAAAGACCACCCATAAATAGAATCTGGGTTTTTTGCATTATCCTTAAAAGGTTGTTCTAATGTCATGGCAGGGCAGCCAAAGTATTCAGCTACCCAGTTACCTGCAATCTTAAGATTAGCTTTGCCAGGCTGGTTCTTTGGATATCCATATTGATCTTGAAACTCAATTGATAAATCACATAGTGCTTTTTCAAACTTTCTTACCAAGGAAATTTGCTTTTGGTTTATTGATGGGACTCCATCTGGGCCAGCAATAAAGTTGTATGGAAGTGCCTCATCTCCATGTATATCAAGAAAAAAATTACATCCAGTCCTTTTCATTAATTCTCTTACATTATAAACCTCTGGACTATCAGAAAGACTTGGGGTTTCCCATTCTCGGTTTAAATTAACCCCTTTGGCATTTGTGCGTAAAAAACCATGGAAACTGCCATCTGGATTCATATTTGGAACTAAGTAAAAAGTTGCAGAGTCTAAAAGTCTCTTTGCCAGTGTGTTTTTTTCTAGAATTAATTTTTTTATTAGCCCTTCCATTAGCCATGAAGCCATTGATTCTCCCGGATGCTGTCGAGCAATAATCCAACATACGAGATCATTGTTTTGAGAAGAACCCGCTTTTATAATATCTATTGATCTTTTTTCAACACTTAAACAGTTTGAATTTATTTCAACAAATTCTGATTGTTGACATTTCGCAATCAGATCATTGAGACGCTCCAATGAATAAGGTGCAAAGTATGCATACCATTGTAGATCTGAATTAGGTTTATGATTAATAGTTAATATTCCATCATGGTATTCAGTTTTGACCCGTGTCCATTCTTTTCTGTCAAACGTTGTTAATGCCTGATACCCAAGCCAACCTTGAGTATATGAGGCTTCACCTGCATTAATTATCCTCATGGTGACATCAATGTCTTTAGCTCCAGATAGTCGATAGTAAAACCACTGAAAGAATTTACCCCCCTTATCTGGACTTATCTCCAATATAATATTGGATGGATCCTTATTAGATTTGCAAACGATGTTACCACTGTCAAAATTGCTTAAGATTTCCATTATCTTCTTGTGCCTTTTTATTAATAATTTGGACATTTAGCTAACATTTAAATAACAATACATGCTTTAGTTATTTTAGTCGTAATTTTGTTTATATTTAAAATCTAATCATTAAAACGACAAAGGAAATATGTTTTTAGAACCAAAAATAAAATCAGAAATCAGAGTTAAAGCATTAATAAAACAATGTGACATCGAAATGATTCCGGTTGTGTTATTGCATCGTGGTGATATAGATGCAGGAGCGGTGCTGTTAAAAATTAATTTGATGGATGGGCAGTGTATTCTATTAAGCCAAACCAGAGATATTAGTGGAAAATTAGTTTGGATGAGAACTCTTGGTGAGGGTCATTTTATGGAAAGTAAAGTAGATGAATACATTAAGCACCAGTTGAATATAGACCAAGATTTATGGGTATTAGAAATAGAAGATAGAAAAGGGTTATATACTCCTACTGAGCCAGTAATTTGAATATTTTGATTTCTCGTTTTAAAGTAAAGGCATCTTACTTGCTGTTGTTGGCAGTCTTTCCTAAAGCTAATTGGATGACCTGCTTTACAGTTAGCCCTTGTATAACTATAGAAAAAACTACTACTGCATAAGTTGCAGCAAGAATAATCGGTTTAGAGGGGCCATCCGGGAGTGAGAGTGCTAGGGCAACAGATATTCCGCCACGGAGACCTCCCCAGGCTAGTACAGGAATTGTACCCTTAGTAAACTCTTGCTTAAGTTTTAGTAATGATAAGGGAATACTTACACTTATGAAACGTGCTATTACTGTGATAGGTATTGCTATCAGCGCAAATGTTACAATTTGTCCAGACCATGTCAGAGATAGGATTTCAAAACCTATTAACAAGAACAAAACTGAGTTCATGATTTCATCTAGTAATGACCAGAATTTTGTAACATGATCTCTAGTTGTTTCCCCCATAGCAAAATTCTTACCATGATTCCCAATCAGTAAACCTGCAATGACAACAGCTATTGGTCCTGAAAGATGTGCAGCAATAGCTATACAATAAGTGCCCATTACTAAAGCCAATGTAATAAGTACTTCAAGATTGTGCTCATTCACTGTTTTGAGAATTCGATATGCAATCCACCCTGCTATAAAACCCAAGGCCGCACCGCCTAGTGCTTCTTGCACAAACAGCTTAATTACATCAGCAACAGTTGGTGTAATGCTTTGACCTGTAGGATCTGTTAAACTTATTGCTAAGCTTACAATGATAAGGAAAACTACGATTCCTACTCCATCGTTAAAAAGGCTTTCCCCAGCAATTTTTGTTTTGAGAGGTTTTGGAATTTTTACAGTTTTTAATATTCCAAGTACTGCAACTGGATCTGTGGGGGTAATTAATGCACCAAAGACTAAACACCAAATAAAGGGTATGTTAAGCCCAATAAGATTAGATAATCCCCATATAGTTAATCCAACTAAGAAAGTAGAGATGAGGACTCCAAGAGTAGCTAGGCTACCTATAGCCCATTTTTTTTCTATTAGATCATTGAGATTGATATGTAGTGCACCTGCAAAAAGTAGAAAACTCAGCATTCCTTCCATTAATAATTCATAAAAATCTATACCTGTAACAAATCCTGTAACAGCAGTTTCAATTCCTAAGCTCGGTGCAATAGAATCGACACCCAATACACCAAGGGATGTAAAAAGAGATATAATTACAAGACCGATAGTATGTGGGAGTTTCAGAAACTTATAATTGCAAAAACCAAAAAAAGCTGCGAGGGATATAATAATAGTTGCAGCTGTAAAAATTGAAGGCTGAGCCATACTACTAAGTCCTAATTTCGATTTCACTCTATATTTTAATAAATAGAATTAAAAAATAACTCTACCAAATATTTTATGACCGCAACAGGGGTACACCAGGGCGAGAGCTTGAATGTATTCCATTCTCAAAAACAATAGTTCCGTTAACGATTACTGTATGAATTCCTTCTGAAGGTTTTAGAGGGTTATCATAAGTTGCATTATCTTTAACAGTTTTAGGATCAAAGATAACTACATCAGCAAATGAACCAGGAATTAGCTCACCACGATTTTTTAATTTAAAAGTTCTTGCACTCAGACTTGTCATCTTTCTTACAGCTTCTTCTAAGGTAAATATACCTATATCTCTTGCATAATGACCCAGAACGCGAGGAAATGTTCCCCAAAGGCGGGGGTGAGGATGTTTGTCATTCGGCAATCCATCAGAGCCAATCATTGTATCTGGATGTTGAAGAATCTTTTGAACATCAGACTCATTCATTAAGAAATATATTGCACCGCCAGGCATAAGTGCTTTTACAGCATCTTCTTTCTTGCATTTCATTTGATTGCAAATATATTCTAGGTCGTGACCCGAGAAGTTTGGAAAGGTTTTTGACCAAGTAATTATTACACGTTCTGACATTTCAACCATTTCCGGTAATATAACAGTTGATGCTGCGGTATAAGGATATGCATCAAGGCCAACAGTTTGGAAAGATTTTGCTTGATTAATTCTTCTAAGTGTTTCTGAGCTTCGCCCATAATTGGATTTTCCCATACATTTGTGATGTGAAATTATTACAGGAGCATTTGTTCTTTGACCTATTAACAATGTTTCTTCGATTGATTTATTGATCTGGTTTGATTCATCGCGCATATGGGTTGTATATATACCCCCATAATTTGCTACTACTTCAGTTACTGCAGAAATCTCATCAATTGTAGCAGCTTTATTTGGCTCATAAATTAATCCTGTAGATATCCCAAGCCCTCCAACGGACATAGCTTCATCTATAAGAATTTGCATTTTTTTTATCTCGGATGGTGATGCAGGCTTTTCAGTGCTTTCCATAGCACAAATACGTAATGTTCCATGTCCTGCTAAAAAACCAACATTAGTAGCTGGTGGATATTTCTCAATTGCGGATCTGTATTCAGAAAAATTTGAGTATTTATAGCTATCTTTTTCCCCTAAAAGATCCTGAGGGGGTGGAGGAGAGACTTGATTTAAAATTAGTGGTGCGAGACTAACACCACAATTACCTACAATAATAGATGTAACCCCTTGGCTAATTTTTGGTCGCATTGAACTATCAGAAAATATTAAATTATCATCATGAGTATGGACATCTATGAAGCCTGGTGACACGATCATGTCTGTTGCATCTATAACCATCTCGGCCTTGGCACCATCTAAACTCGATATAGCTACTATTTTATCATTATCTATAGCGATGTCTGATTTAAACCTTGGAGTACCTAGGCCGTTTATTACATCGCCATTTTTAATTAATATATCGTAAGTCATTACAACCAAATGGTGTCCTTTTGATGGAATAAAACTTATATTAATATATAACCTATAATTTTGCAGTGAACGTTTGACCAATTTTGTACTAACAGATATTTTTCTATTAGATTAGTTTTATGATGGCAATCATATTATTTTAGGACTAGTTATATACAAACTTTAAAAATAGGAAGGCGAACATGTCCGCAAGTAGCGAGGAAATTAAGAAAGCATTGGAAACTATTTTTGATGCAGACTCAAAAATATATCAAACGCGTGGTTTTCAAAGACGCATAGGGTTTGGTAGGCGTCCTGCACTCTTAATTATTGATCTTGCAAATGCATGGACACAGCCTGGGTATCCATTCACTTGTGATAATATGGAACAAATTATTCCAACTAACCAAAAATTATTAGAATCTGCGAGGGCAAAAAATATACCCATTATATATACAACTACGGCATACCAGGATCCAAAGGGAATGAATACGGATACAGGATTATGGCATTTGAAAATTCCTGTTGAGACAGTCCGAGAAGGGTCAGAAGCTGCAAAGATAGATGAAAGGATTGCTCCTCTTGATGGAGAGCAGGTCATTTGTAAGAAACGAGCAAGTGCTTTCCACGGAACATATCTAGCTGGTTATTTGAGAGCCCACAGGGTTGATACCTTGATTATTACAGGAGTAACCATGGCAGGCTGTGTTCGACATAGCACCGAAGATGCAATAGCGGAAGGTTTCCGCCCAATTGTAGTCCGTGAAGGTGTAGGGGATCGTGTTCCAGGTGTTGTTGAGTGGAATCTTTTTGATATAGATGCAAAGTTTGGAGATGTAGAGCCCTTAGAAAAAGTTGTATCTTACTTAGAAGAAATTGAAGAGTTCACAAATACTTGAATGACAAGATACTCAGCCCTTAATTTATTTCAAAAGTCGAGAGATGGTCACAAGGGATGGCCAGAGGCATGGAGAAAGCCTGCACCTAAGTCATCTTACGATATAGTAATTGTTGGGGGAGGTGGTCACGGCCTTGCTACTGCCTATTATCTCGCAAAAAACTATGGCATTAACAACATTGCAGTTCTAGAGAAGGGCTGGATTGGTGGTGGTAATACTGGTCGTAATACCACTATTATTCGATCTAACTATTTATGGAATGAAAGTGCACATTTATATGAGTTGTCGTTAAAATTATATGAGAAATTAAGTCAAGAACTCAATTTTAATATTATGTTAAGCCAAAGAGGTGTAATAAATCTCGCACATTCTCAGTCAGAAATGCACGAAGTGACGAGAAGAGTAAGTGCAATACGTTTGAATGGAATAGATTCTGAGGTGTTAACACCAGACCAAATCAAATCATTAATTCCTATCATCAACCTATCCTCAAAAAGCAGATACCCGATTCTGGGAGGCTCTATACAACGTCGTGGTGGAGTAGCCCGCCACGATGCTGTTGCCTGGGGTTTTGCAAGGGCTGCTGATAATTTGGGTATAGATATAATTGAAAATTGTGAGGTTTTATCTGTATCAACATCTAATGGAATAGTTAGATCTTTAGAAACAACACGTGGTTGTATAGGTGCAAAAAAGTTTGGCTTTGTAGTATCTGGCCATTCAAGTGTGCTTGCGGAAAAGGCTGGGTTTCGACTTCCTATTTGCAGCCAACCTTTGCAAGCACTAGTTTCAGAACCTCTTAAACCATTTTTTGATGTCGTATTAATGTCTGGGACTGTTCATGTCTACTTAAGTCAATCAGACAAAGGAGAGCTAGTGTTAGGTGCAGGGACAGATAAATATAATTCTTATTCACAACGAGGAAGCCTATCCGTTATAGAGGAGATGATGAGTGCAAGCTTGGAATTATTTCCAATATTGAGTCGTTTAAAAGTAATGCGTATGTGGGGTGGAATTGTAGATATCTGTCCTGATGCAAGTCCAATTATTGGTAATACACCACTTCGCAATTTATATATAAATTGTGGGTGGGGAACAGGAGGATTTAAGGCAACTCCTGGATCTGGTTATGTATTCGCACATAACATCGCAACTGGCGAACCCCATAATTTAGCAGCTCCTTTCTCTCTCGATAGGTTTGCAAAGGGTAAGCTAATAGATGAACATGGTGCAGCTGCAGTTGCACATTAGTTGAAAAAGGGAAAACAATGTTAAATATTCCTTGCCCTTGGTGTGGACTACGTTCCGAAGTAGAATTTTCCTCAGGTGGAGAATCTGAAGTCATACGCCCCTTAGACCCTTTAAAAAAATCAGATCATGAGTGGTCTGACTATTTGTTTAACAGGACAAATAAAAAAGGATGGCACGTAGAACGTTGGTATCACATTCACGGTTGCCGCAAGTGGTTTCACATAGAGCGTAATACTATTACACACGAGATAAGATCGAGCTGGCCTATTACAGAAAAACACCCTGAAGGTAATTTATCTGTATCTTATTCTGATAGGGAGCAATAAAGAATTGAAGAAGCAACCTTTTAGAGTTGAAGGACTTGGAGACATAGAACGAAATCGTCCTATAATGTTTACATTTAACGGCAAAACTTACACAGGGTTTAAGGGCGATACATTAGCTTCGGCTCTTCTCGCTAATGGTGTCATATTAGTAGGAAGGAGCTTTAAATATCATCGTCCAAGAGGAATTTTTGGTGTGGGTGTTGATGATCCAAATGCATTGGTTCAAATTGGAGTTCATGGTAGAAGCACACCTAATGAACGTGCAACTACTACTGAAATCTTTGAAGGCTTAATAGCAAAAAGTGTAAATGTTTGGCCAAGTCTGAGGTATGACATCCTTGCAATAAATAATTCATTTTCAAGTATGCTCCCTGCAGGTTTTTATTATAAAACGTTTATGTGGCCTGCATCTTTCTGGCCAATATACGAATATTTTATTAGGAAGGCGGCAGGACTTGGAACAGTTCCAAAGTTTGAAGATCCAGATACTTATGAAAAAAAATATGTTCACTGTGATTTATTAATAGTAGGAGGTGGCATAGCAGGATTGGTTGCTGCACATGTGTCTGCAAAGGCTGGTACTAGGGTTATTTTGGCGGATGAAAGAGCTAACCTTGGTGGCTCAAAATTCAATTCAGAAGTGACTATTAATAACAAACCAGTAAAAAAATGGGTATCAGACATTGAATCTGAACTAGAATCAATCGGTGATTGTATGGTCCTCAAGAGGACTACAGCAGTTATACATTCAGACCATAATTTCGTAGTTCTTTGTGAAAAAATAATTAAACCTAATAATCATTCATCCCATACAATGATAAGTCAACGCCTCTGGAAAGTAAGAGCGAAGTCAGTAATATATGCTACCGGTGCATTAGAAAGACCAATGGTATTCCAAAATAATGATTTACCTGGGGTGATGCTAGGTAGTGCTGTCACAGATTTGATTCATCGTTATGGTGTTTGTCCCGGAAAAAACGTAGCTATAGCTGGTAATAACGCATCGATTTATACCCTAGCAGAGGATTTAAAAGCTTGTGGAGCTAATATAGTTGCATTATCTGATTCTCGTAAAAAATCAGATAATAATGAAAATTTAGCATTTGATTCTGAATTCCCAGTATTTATGGGTCAGGCACCTATTTGTGCATTCGGTAAGAAAAAAATACGATCAGTTTCTTTCGGGCCAGTAAATATAGACACAGCAATTTCACAAAACAAAGATGATAAAAAAATAGACTGTGATCTATTATGTTTATCAGGGGGCTATGATCCAAATCTTAATTTAATTGCTCAAGCTGGTGGTAGTGTGAGTTTTGACACTGAAGTTTCCTCTTTTAATTGTCAGAGTATTCCAAAAGATATTTTCCTTATTGGTGCAGCTGCTGGCAATTTTGATCTTCAAGATACTATTTCAAAATCTCTTAACATTGTTAAAAAGATAATTAAACAAAATGGAACTAGTGTGTTCCCAGATATCGTTTATCAAACCAAAGGCAGTAAAAGTTTAAATGCAGTAAGTCCAGTGTGGTATGTGCAGTCAAAAAAATCAAATAACAAGCAATTCGTAGATTTACATAATGATGTTACAGTCTCAGACATTGATTTGTCAGTTCGTGAAGGATACAAATCTATTGAACACTTTAAACGTTATACTACCTCTGGAATGGGTCCGGATCAGGGGAAAATTGCTAATGTAAATGCACTTGGCATCTTATCAAAAAAAATTGATATTAACCCACAATCTATTGGAACTACTCGTTTTAGACCTCCATATACTCCTATCACATTCGGGGCACTTGCTGGCAGGGATTTAGGAGATTTGGCGGAACCCATCCGTATCACTGCTTTAAATGTTTGGCATCAAGAATCTAAAGCTGTTTTTGAGAATGTTGGCCAATGGAAGCGGCCTTGGTATTATCCAAAAAATGAAGAAACGATGGAAGCAGCTGTTAATCGCGAATGTAAGGCTGTTAGAAAATCTGTTGGTATATTTGATGCATCTACGTTGGGTAAAATTGAACTTGTTGGTCCTGATGCTGGCGAACTTTTAAATAGAATTTATATCAATCGTTTTGATGACCTTAAGGTGGGGTCATGCAGGTATGGGATAATTTGTGGTGATGATGGTATGGTCATTGATGATGGAGTGACTTCCCGCCTAGAAGACAAGCGATGGCTTATGACTACAACTACAGGTAATGCAAGTAAAGTTTTTCACTGGATTGATGAATGGTTGCAATGTGAATGGCCTGAATTAGATGTATTTCTGACATCTGTTAGCAGCCATTGGTCAACTATTACTATTGCTGGTTCAAATGCCCGTAACGTTCTTTTAGAGTTAGCAGGAGATGTTGATGTAAGCAATTCTTCTTTTCCTCATCATACTTGGAAAATCATTAAAATATTTGGGGTAGTAGCCAGAGTATTTAGAGTTAGTTTTACTGGAGAATTATCATATGAAATAAATATCCCTTCACGTTATGCACATTCACTTTGGGAGAGTATAATAAGCATAGGGGAACGCTATGATATAACGCCATTTGGTACTGAGTCCTTGCATACTCTTCGTGCAGAGAAGGGATATATCGTTGTAGGACATGAAACGGATGGTTCAGTAACTCCAGATGACATCGGTTTTGGCTGGATGATGAGGAAGAGAAAAGATTTTATAGGCCATCGTTCATTATCACGTGAAAGTATTATAGGTGAGAAAAGGCCTCAATTAGTTGGGCTTTTACCAGAAACATACATTCCTGAAGGAGCACAGGTTCTATCTGATGAGATTTCGGGCTCAGACAAACAAAGTATTGGTCATGTAACCTCAAGTTATAACAGCCCATCATTAGGAATTCCAATAGCGTTGGGTTTGATTCAGGGAGGAAGATCCTTGATAGGATCCAATATTCGAATAATCGGTCCATCTAACAGTATGAGTGTAAATGCAAAAATAGTATCACATTGTTTTTATGATCCTAATGGAGATCGATTAAATGTCTGAACTAAGGCTTTTAGAGCACCCAATTTTAGGTCTTTATGAACAGAGTTCAACACAATTTAGTGGAGATAAGATTAAGTTTAAAAAGATGAGGTGTTCTGAAATTTTTAATTTGCAGATAAAATCAGATGATCATAACTCTTTTAGTTTAGTAGAAAGTAAATTAAAGGTGAAACTTCCGCAGGAGCCAAACACCACAGAAAAAATCAAAGATTTTAATTCAACTATATTCTGGTTGGGTCCATACGAATGGTTATTTGTCTCTCATGATAATTCTAATTGTTTAGATAAGTTTATGTTCTCAGAATGTAGAGAATACAACATGTCATGGACAGATATAAGTGATTCGCGAATAGTGATATCACTTTCTGGTTATGATGCACAAGCAGTTCTTGAGAAGGGATGCCCGCTTGACTTTCATCACGATGTTTTCTTAGTGAATTCTTGTGCCCAAAGCCTGATAGGCCAAGCAAGTGTTCTGATACACCGTATTTCATGTGAAAATGTTAATGAAAGTTCTTGGATGATTTATACTGACCTAAGTTATGCTGCATATCTATGGGCTTGGTTAAATGATGCTGTGTCGGAATATATTTAATCAGATCCCAGTTCTTTAAAATTTTTGATTTAATGTGCGTAATGCAATACAAGCTGCACCATATCCATTATCTATATTTACTACTGCTAGGCCAGGTGCGCAACTCGTCAGCATAGCATTTAGAGCTGTTCGTCCATTTTCTGCAGTTCCATACCCTGTTGATGTTGGAAGCCCTATGATTAAAGACCCTACTAGTCCACCTATAACACTTGGTAGTGCAGCATCCATGCCCGCTGCAATAATTATCACTGGAAATGTTTTTATAAAATCAATTCTATCTAACAAACGCCAAATACCAGCAACGCCAACATCTGTAACTTCTGCTGAGTTTTCACCATAAAATTGAAGTGTTCTTACGGCTTCTCTGCTTGCTGGAGTATCTGAGGTTCCTGCTGTTACAACGGCAACTCTTGGTGAGATATTAATCTTAGGAGTTTTACCATATATTCCAGTACGGGAGATTGGTTCATAGTCTATTTTATTTTGTAATTGTTTGGGTAGAGAAATTAAAATTTCTTGTTCTAAGCGTGTAAGTAAGGCGGAGTGATTTTGGTTTCCATTAATAGCCTCGGAGATTTGTGAAATAGATTTGCCTTTGCATAATATTGCTTCACTGATACCAATTCTTTCAGAACGTTTTAAGTCTATTTGAACATCTTTCCTTTCTATCATTTTAATTGACCTTTGGGATGAAGTTTCCTGAATTGAATTTCAGTAGATTCTCTTATGTTTCTTCTATTCTCTTGGTTTCCAAAAATTTTAATGTCTTCCATTTCAGCTTTTGCTGTTGTTTCCCCATTTGGCCTTTTAGCTACTTTAACCTGAATGTTTGTATCATCGATAAACTTTATTTGTCTTGGTACTAATGCACGTTGAATCATTTGCCACCTAATACCTAACGTAGTTGTTTCTTTAAAGCATAGGTCAATTACTGAATCTTTATTCTCAGCTCTAGCTAAAACGCAGATATTAAATGCAATTCTACCTTTTTTACCATAAACTGAATTTTGCGATACTTCCAAAACTCCCTCGGTGTTTCTGATTGATTCAAGGCCAACTGACAAATCTTCTGGAGTTTGATCATCTACAGTAAAAGTAAATTCAGCAATTTCATCTGTTTCAAGAAGATGCTCTATATTTCTTTCTGAAAGAAATATTATACGCAAAACATTGCTTATTTTAGGAAATGTATTTGTGCCAAAACCTATTCCGGTCCCACATAATACTTCAATTTTTTGATGTGGAATCTGTTTAGGTTGGAGGTAGGAAATTATTGCCGCACCTGTAGGTGTAATTCTTTCTCCTATTATTCCATCATCAAGTATTGTAAAACCCCTCAGTAATTGAGTGACTGCAGGTGTTGGAATCATCAAGTTGCCGTGTTGAGTATTTACAATGCCAGATCCAAGAGGAAGTGGACTTGCCGTCCAGGTGACATGTGAAAATTTTTCAATCAACCAAGCAGCAACAATTATATCGGCAATTGAGTCCCAAGCACCAACTTCATGAAAAGTTATTTCTTCTTTATCAATTCCGTGTACTTTTGATTCCGCAACTGCTAATTTATAAAAAATATCAACTGCAATAATTTTAATTGATTTAGAAAGTTTTGATGATTCTATTAAAGACCTGATTATACCCCATTTACTGGGCTCTGCATTATGTGTTGTCGTACAAATAACATCCACTTTTGACCCAGTAAGACAATGATCGTTATAAGGTTCAGCTACAATTTTAAATTTTTCTCCAAATCCAGCATCATCTAAATCTTTATTAAGTTTATCTGTTAAGTCTGGCCATAAATCTAGAAAAGCAGCTTGAAACATATCACCTGAAATACCGCCTAAAAGGTCTAAGTGAATTCTTGTAATACTTTTTGGTTCTACTACCTTGTCCAATGTTAAATCCTTTGGGGTTTTACATCCATTCACCACCAGCGATAGCTATAGCCTGTCCAGTGATTGACTCAGATTCAGGCATGCATAACCATACTGCAGTAGTTGCAATCTCTTTGGGCTTAATTATACGTCCTTGGGGGTTAATTTTTTTTAGCTCATTTCTTGCTTCCTCAGTTGTTCGCCCAGTTTGACGAACAATAGTATTTACCGCTTGTTTCACCATATCAGTTTCAACATAACCAGGGCAGATAGCATTTACTGTTATATTTGACTTAATAAGTTCTGTAGCCAAAGACCTAGTTACTCCAATAACAGCATGTTTTGACGCACAATAAGAAGCTAGATAAGGCTGTCCCTTTATTCCTGCTAAACTGGAGATATTAATTATACGACCCCAATTTTTCTCAAGCATGTGGGGAAGTGCTGCTTGTGAGCATGTAATTAATCCCACAAGGTTAATCTCCATTATTTGACGAACCTCATTGGTCTGTATTTTTAGAAATGGTGCACTATTTGCAATACCAGCGTTATTAATCAAAATATCAATTGATCCATAATTATTGATAGCCGAATTGAATATGTCATTTACAGAATCTTCGTTTGTAATGTCCAAGCTATAAGTTTTAGAAAGCGGCATTAATTTTTGAGCTTGTTCTAATTTATTTTGGTCTCTGCCTGTAATTGAAACATTTACACCTTGCTCATATAAAGCTCTTGATATTGCTCCACCAATACCGTGTGCCCCACCAGTTATGATTGCATGTTTACCTTCCAATGAAATATTCATGTGTTAGCTACCATCTTTATGAAAGAATGACTTATTCTCTTATGATAAATATATTTATTGGCAGTTAGATTCTATGATTAATTATGTTTTGGATTATGATGATATTTAAGATAATAAAAAGGTTATATTTTTATTAATCATTAACATGTTTTTTATCTACGATACCGCTTGTATCACCATACTTATTAATCCATTTCTTTTCATAACCATAGTCTATCGTGGCCTTTTCTGATGATATAAATCCTTCAAGGACATCTTCTACAACTGCTTTGGGGTCACGTTTTGAAGGGTCTCCAAAACCTCCACCACCCGGCGCTTTAACAGAAACACGATCTCCTGGTTTTACCGGTACGTTAGAATATTTACTTGGACTAACTTTACCGAACGCTTCTGAAATTGTTTGCCAATTATTTTGACCTGATGCTTGATAAAGAGTAGCCCCTGATATCCCATCTTGTCCGTTGAAAAGACCCCACGCCTGCTTTTTATGCTTATTAGTCATCTGACTAATAAGCATATCCCCACCAGTACAGAGCATTGTTTTTGAAATACTTAGACCACCTCTATGCTGCCCGGCACCCCCAGAGTCCTGTCTAAGTGCATACTCTTCGACAATCCATGGAAATCTTGTTTCAAAAACCTCTGTAGGTGTATTAGCACAATTTCCGTTTATGGAATCTGTAGCATCATTCCCATCTGCAAAATCTCTTCCTCCATAGCCAACATATGTAAAGTCAAAGGCACCAAAAGGCTGGTCATTGTCTTCATCCCATCCTCCGAAAACAAAGCAACCATGGGTTGTACCTTCAGAGGCCATTACCCTGTTGGGAGCAGCCTTTGATAAGGCACCAAAAATGCATGCAACAATAAGTGGATGTGTTTCAGTATTCCCACCTACTTCAGATCCAGGGTAGTTTACATTCATGATTGTTCCAGCTGGGGCTATAACTCGAATAGGACGGAAACAGCCAGAATTTTTTGGAATAGATTCATCTGTTAAGTTAAGCATGGCGTTAAAAGATGCAGAATATGCAACTCCAAGTGTTGCATTAATGGGTCCCTTCGCTTGAGGAGACGAGCCGGTGTAGTCAATTACAACTTCATCTCCTTGAACAAAAACTGTGACTTTAATCGTGTATTCTTTGTCTTCAATCCCATCATCTTCTAAGCCATCTTCAAACTCGTATCTCCCATCTGGGATTGAGGAAATTTCTGACCTCATACGGCTTTCAGAGTAATCCATTAAATCAATTATTGTTGTCCTGAAAGTTTTTTTTCCATATTTTTTTATAAGGTCAACAAGCCTACTTTCACCTAAGTCAACAGCACTAATCATTGCCCGTAAATCACCGTAATTACCTCTAGGGGTACGGACGTTTGCAAGGAGTAGTTTCCATACTTCTGGAACATCTTTCCCTTCTTTGATTATCTTTACCGGTGGGATTCTTACACCTTCATGAAAAATTTCAGTAGCTTCTCCAGGAAATCCTCCAGGAACCATACCTCCAACCTCAACAAAGTGACCGATGGTAACGGCAAACCCCATGAGTTCATCATCAACAAATATAGGTTTGAACATTGTGTGTTCAGGTGTATGGAGACCTCCTCTGTAAGGGTCGTTATGAACGATTACATCACCTTTCTTGATATTTGAGAGGGAAATCTCTTTTACCATAGAGCGGACTAAAAGAGGCACACCCCCGATCTGTGCGGGGCAATATTCTGCTACTGCAATCATTTCACCTTCAGGGCTTGCGAGTGCACATGTGAAATCTTCAGCCTCTGAAAAAATTGTTGAATAGGCAGTCTTTTGAACATTTACACCCATCTCACGGCATATGGCTACCATCGCTGATTCAATGATATTCATTGTTACCATATCCATAATTTTCTCCTTTTTAATTGGCTAGTAAATCTGAGAATATAAAAAAGTATTGTTTATAGTCCATAATCTAGGGAAGCAGCCTTTTCAGTTATAAAGCCCTCTCTAATATCTTCTTCTATTCTTTCTTTTTCTCTATCAGAAGGTTTTCCATAGCCACCACCGCCTGGAACTACTAATTTAACTCTGTCACCAGGCCTGATTGTTATATTAGAATATTTGCTGCTTGAAACTTTACCGAATACTTCTGTGACTGGTTGCCAGTCACTTTTTCCATCTAATTGAATTAATGTTGCACCATTTCCTCCCTCTTTTCCACCAAGGAGCCCCCATGTACGAACACGATGTCTGTCAGTGCACTGGCTTGCAGTTATATCTGTTCTAGTGGCACGTAGAATCCTCTGAAACCCTAGTCCTCCTCTGAATTCTCCTGCTCCACCGGAGTCTGGTGTCATGGCAAAGTCTTCTACTATCCATGGAAACCTAGTCTCAAAGACTTCTGTTGGGTTAAAGCGACAATTGCCGTTCATGCAAATAACACAATCGTTACCATCGAATCCTTCTCTACCTCCCCATCCTCCAGACATAAGGTCATAACAGGCAAAATATTCATCATAGTCAGGATGGTGTCCACCAAATACAAAATTGACTGCCGTGCCACTCTCTGCTGCAAAACTCCTGTGAGGAACTCCTGTTGCTAAAGCTCCTACTACTAAGGCAGCTAATCTTGGATGTGTTTCAGTATTTCCTGCAACCTCTGGGGCGGGATAGTTTACATTGGTGACTGTGCCTGGCGCAGCCAATACTCTAATAGGTTTAAAACATCCTGAGTTCTTAGGGATTGATGGATCAGTTAGGTGAAACATAGCATTGTATGTTGCACTCCATGTAACACCTAGTGTGGCATTTATGGGTCCTTTTGCTTGTGGATCTGAGCGGCTAAAATCAGCAATAACCTCATCACCTTGAACGTAAACGTCAACGCGTATGAAAAATGGTTTATTGCTATTTCCATCGTTTTCTATTTCATCTTCAAAAGAATAATGTCCATCAGGGAAAGCTTCAATTTCTGCACGCATTCTTTTTTCAGAATATATTGCCAAATCTGCATTTGTTTTTTGGAATTCTTGCTTACCATATTTTTTTACGACCTCAGTGAGTCTGCGTGAGCCAACCTCTAAGGCACCTATCATGGCCATCAAGTCTCCATAATTGTATCGGGGTGTTCGAACATTTGCGAGGAGTAATTTCCATACTTCTGGTACATCTTTTCCTTTTTTCCTGATTTTTACAGGTGGTACACGGAACCCTTCATGGAAGATCTCTGTTGCTTCTCCTGCAAATCCACCTGGTACCATTCCTCCAACTTCTGCAACGTGTCCAATGGCTACTAGGTAACCTAGAGGTTCTCCTTCATGGAAGAAGGGCATAAATAGAGTATGTTCTGGGACATGCAGACCTCCTCGGTATGGATCATTATGGATAATAACATCACCTTCAGAAAGAGTATCTAAAGGGATTTCTTGGGAACAAGTTTTAATTAAAAGTGGCATTCCACCAATTTGGGCAGGACAATATTCTGCCACTGATATCATATCTCCATTGGTATCAGCGATGGCACAAGTAAAGTCTAATCCTTCATTAAAGATTGTTGAATATGAGGTTTTCATCAAGGTGATTCCCATCTCTCGGCAGATTGAAACCAACGTTGAGTCCAGTATATTCATAGTAACTAGATCCATAATCTTACTTCCTTAATTAAATTTTAACTCGTTTAGGCAGTTTCATGAATCCCTTCTCTAGGTAATGGAATTTTAGGTTCTTCAACACCATTTGCCCTTGCTGTTGCCCATTTTGAACACCAATCTGAGCAAAATAATTTCTCCACCCCAGATATTTTTTCTTTTATCCCATCATCATAGATTAACATG